>Ga0209816_1000257_pt1 | contig 43619 bp, 33 predicted proteins | sample CoawatmetaG01DNA_FD_187509 | JGI IMG/M metagenome (GOLD analysis project Ga0209816, IMG submission 187509) | Marine microbial communities from the West Antarctic Peninsula - Coastal water metaG017-DNA (SPAdes) (version 2) | ecosystem: Environmental > Aquatic > Marine > Coastal ...
GGGCGGCGGTTCGTCCGGCGGCGGGGGCGGCGGCTCCTCGACGTCGAACGTATTAAGCTTTTCTTGGGCCTTCTTCACGTATTGGTACGCGAGCCCGGTGACGAAGGCATAGCCCAGCGCCGCATGGATGAGCACGACGATGAAAATCGCGACCATCTTGCCACCGGACATCTTCTGGTCAGCATAGGCCATTCAGCAACGACACTCCCTAATCTCGTGGTCCTCGCGGCGCCTGGGGGAAGGACACGCGTAGGCCACTGCCCCGGCTGCGCCGGATATGGCAGTGCCGTCAGTCCTATCGCCCCGTTCCCCGCCGCGCAAACGCTTTGTCGGACGCAACAAACGTACAATCGCTTCGCGACAGAATTATTTCTGTATCGTTCAGGCGCGCTGGGCTAGCGCTACCGCCATGATCAGCGCCTTTCACCGTCGGCCGGCCGTCCTGCTCGCCTGCCTCGCCTCGGCCGTATCCAGCCCCCTTATTGCCGCACAAATGCCGCAGAATTCCGCGGTTTCGGCCACAAGCGCCTCACCCGGCATCAGCGCGCAGACCGCGCCGCCCTATGCCGACATCGCCGATCTGGTGATCGCGTCGCCGATCATCGCGGACGCCACGATCCGCTCGGCCCTGAAGCTGAAGGGCGCCGATTCGGCCGGCGTCGCGCCGGGCATGACGCGCTATTATGTCGAGGCCGATCTGGTCGCGCTGGTGCGCGGCGCGGGCGGATTGCCACCGCGAATCGGCTATCTGCTTGATGTGGCGCCCGATTCGGCAGGTCGTCAGCCAAAGCTCAAGAAACTGCGCGTTTTGCTGTTCGGACGGAGCGTGCCGGGCACGCCGAATCAGATCCAGCTCGTCGCGCCCGATGCGCAGATTCCCTGGTCCCCGACCGAAGACCAGCGCGTCCGCGCGATCGCGCAGAGCCTCGTCGCCGCCGATGCGCCGCCGGTCGTCACCGGCATCGGCAATGCCTTCCACGTACCCGGCGCGCTGCCCGGAGAAGGCGAGACGCAGGTGTTCCTGACCACTGCGAACGGTGCGCCCGTCTCGCTGACGGTGCTCCGCCGGCCGGGCGAGCAGCCGCGCTGGGCGGTCGCGCTGTCGGAGATCGTCGACGAGGCGGCGGCACCGCCGGCGCGCGACACGTTGCTCTGGTATCGCCTCGCCTGCGCCCTGCCCGCCGCGCTACCCGATCGCAGCACCGCCTCGCTCGATCCCGCCAATGCGGAGCTCGCGCGGCAGGATTATCGTTTCGTCTTGGAACAGCTGGGGCCCTGCGGCCGGACGCGCACGCTGCGCTGAGCCGGCCCGCGCCGCCGTTTACCGACGGTGACGGACCAGCGTGACCCCGATCGATTCGCCCGCCTCGGCGATGGCGAGCTTCACGATCTTCACCTCGACGCGCAGCACGCGCTCGTCGGCGAGGAACAGCGTCTCGCAGATATGGTCCGCGACCGCCTCGATCAGCGTGAAGTGCAGCCCCTCGGGCAGTGCGGTGGTCGCCGCATGTTTCAGATCGAGATAGTTTTTCGACGCCGACAGCGGCGTATCGGGCGCGAAATGATCCGGGCAGCGCAGGTCGACGGTCAGGTCGATGCGCAGCGGCTGCGGCAGGTGCGTTTCTTCCGAATAGATGCCGGTGAGCACCTGGACTTCGAGGTCGTGGACCTGCAGCTGAAGACGGTCTTGCATGGGCGGCGCCTCTAGCAAGCCTGCTTGCCGGACGCGAGTGGGGTGCGATCCTTGCGCATTCCGCTTGCCATCCGTCCCCGCGCGCGTCATGCGCGCCGCCGCCCGCTGTCGGGCGTGAAGGACCCCTGCCCGTGATCGCTTTCGTGCCGCTGGCTGATATCGATGGCGCCGCCGTCGAGGCGCTGCTCGACCGTGCGTTCGGCACGGACCGTCACGGGCGTACCGCTTATAAGGTACGTGGCGCCGCCGCCGCAGTGCCCGCGCTCAGCATTGCCGCGGTGGAAGACGGCACGCTGATAGGCTCGATCCAATGCTGGCCCGTCCTGCTGACCGGTGACGACGGCGTCGGTCATCGCCTGACCATGATCGGTCCGGTCGCGGTCGAGCCGGGGCGGCAGCGCGATGGCATCGGCCGCCGCCTCATGACGCAGGCGCTCGACGCGGCGGCGGAGCATGGCCTCGATCGGGCGCTGATGCTGATCGGCGACCCGGAATATTATGCGCGCTTCTTCGGCTTCGACGCATCGCGCACCGCCGGCTGGCGCTTGCCCGGCCCGGTCGAACGCCACCGTCTGCTCGCGCGCGGTGCCGATGTACCTGCCATCGATGGCATGCTGGGACCGATCCCCTCGCCAGCGGCGCACGCAAACGCCTGACCCGCTTTACGTCGCGCCTGCCAGCCCCTACCTCGCCCCCATGCCGATGGAGGAGCTTCCCGATCTCGCCGGTCTCAGCCTAGCCGAGATCGCCACCCTGGTCGAACAACGGCGCCTGCCGCCGGTCGAACAGTGGAACCCCGCGCATTGCGGCGACAGCGAGATGCGCATCGCGCGCGACGGCACTTGGTTTCATCAGGGGTCGCCGATCGGTCGCCAGACGATGGTGCGCCTGTTCTCCACCATCCTGCGCCGCGAAGAGGATGGCCGCTACGTGCTCGTCACGCCGGTCGAAAAGCTCGACATCGCGGTCGAGGACGCCCCCTTCGTCGCGGTCGAGATGAAGGCCGAGGGCGACGGCCGCAACAGCCGCCTCGCCTTCCGGCTCAACACCGGCGATCTCGTGAAGGCCGGCCCGGACCATCCGTTGCGCTTCGCCACGAGCGAGGACGGCCCGCGCCCCTATCTCCACGTCCGCGGCGGGCTGGAGGCCCTGGTCGCGCGGCCGGTCTATTACGACCTCGCCGAGCGCGCGCTCGCCGACCCGGAGCAGCCCGGCATCTGGAGCGATGGCGCCTTCTTCCCGCTGGACATGACCGCGTGAGCCTTGCCGCGCGGCTGGCTGCCGCCCTCGATACGGGACGGGCTGCGCAACCCGCACTGCTGACGGGCGATCATCGCGATCTCGAAACGCGCAGCGACGCCGATCTGACGCCCGCCGCGGTCCTGATCGCGGTGACCGACCGCCCCCGCCCCGGCGTGATCCTCACCCAGCGCACCGACACGCTCCGCAATCACGCAGGCCAGGTCGCCTTCCCCGGCGGTCGCCTCGATCCGGGCGAAGACCCGGTGACCGCCGCGCTGCGCGAGGCGGAAGAGGAGGTCGCGCTACCCCGCGCCCTCGTCGACGTGATCGGCAGCATCGCGCCCTATCGCACCGTTACCGGCTTTGCCGTCACGCCGGTGGTCGGCGTCGTCCCCGCCGACGTGCCGCTGGTGCCGAGCGAGGCGGAGGTCGCCAGCGTCTTCGAAGTCCCGCTCGATCATCTGCTCGACCCGGCGCAGCAGGTGGAGGCAAGCGCTGAGTGGCGCGGACAGACGCGGCATTTCTACGAAATCCGCTGGCAGGATCGCCGGATCTGGGGCGCGACCGCAGCGATGCTGGTCAATCTGTCGCGGCAGCTCGCATGGGCGTGACCCTGAACCTCGACCGCCTGAGCGCGCGCGAAGGCTTTGCGGCGCTGATCGAGGCGCTTGGCGGTCCAGACCAGACCCGGCTCGTCGGCGGCGTGGTGCGCGATACGCTGTTGGGGCTCGACCCCGCCGACGTCGACCTCGCGACGCGCCTGTTGCCCGACGATGTGCTTGCCCGCCTGAAGGCCGCCGGTATCCGTGCCGTCCCCACCGGCATCGCTCATGGCACCGTCACCGCCGTCCTCCCGTCCGGTCCGATCGAGGTGACGACGCTGCGTCATGACGTCAGCACCGACGGGCGCCACGCGGTCGTCGCGTTCACGGACGCGTGGGATGAGGACGCCGCACGCCGCGACTTCACGATGAACGCACTCTATGCCGATCCCGTCACGGGTGCGGTGTTCGACTCGGTCTGCGGCCTCGCCGATCTGAAGGCACGCGTCGTGCGCTTCATCGGCGATCCCTATCGCCGGATTGCGGAGGATCATCTGCGCATCCTGCGCTTCTTCCGCTTCCACGCCCGCTTCGGCGACACGATCGACGCGGAGGGCCTTGCGGCCTGCAGCGCCCGCGCCAACGACCTGATGGCGCTGTCGCGCGAACGGATCGCGTCCGAACTGCTCAAGCTGCTCATCGCGGCGCAGGCGGTGCGCGTCGTCAAGCTCATGATCGACCACGGCATCTTCCGCGCGGTCCTGCCCGAAATCGTCGATGCCACGCCGCTTGCCGAACTGGCGGAGCGCGAGGCGGCCGCCGGCATCGCGCCCGATGCGATCCGCCGACTGGCGACGCTGATCCCGCCCGCCGCGGCGGAAAGCGTCGGCGCGCGCCTCAAGCTGTCGAACGCCGACCGCAAGCGCCTCTGCGCTGCGCCCCAGGGTCCGGGCGAAGAGGGGCCGCGTGCGCTCGCCTATCGCGTCGGCATGGCGAGCGCGATCGACCGCCTGCTGCTCTCCGGCGAGGACGTGTCGGCGTTGCAGGAGTGGACGCCGCCCGCTTTGCCGATCGGTGGGGGCGCGCTGGTGGCGCGGGGGCTATTGAAAGGACCGCAGGTCGCCGCAGTCTTGCGCGCCATCGAAACGCGCTGGATCGCCGAGGGCTTTCCCCCCGCGGATCGTGTCGATCAGATCGCCGATGCAGCGGTCGAGGACGCCCTCGCCGCCCGGATCGTCGACAGCGCATCGACGGCTTCGAGCGGGCGCGCGTAAAGATAACCCTGACCAAAGGTGCAACCCAGCGCCGCGAGCGTCTGCGCCAGATCGTTGCTCTCAATGCCCTCCGCGGTCGTGCGCATGCCGAGTGCCTGCGCCAGGCTGAGCACAGCGCGCACGATCGCGATCTTGTCGCGGTCGGTCAGCATGCCCGTCACGAAGCTGCGGTCGATCTTCAAAATGTCGATCGGCAGCTTCTGGAGGTAGGCGAGATTCGAATAGCCGGTGCCGAAATCGTCCATCGCCAGCGTACACCCGAGCGATTTCAACGCGTGCATGATCCCCGCGATACGATCGGGATCGCTGACGATCGCGCTTTCGGTCAGCTCCAGCACGAGGCGGTCGCCCGTCAGATCGTGGCGGATCAGGGCCGCTTCGACGACCGGAGCGATATCGTCGCGCTGCATCTGGATCGCCGACAGGTTGACGGCGAGGCGCATGCCGCACGAGCCGCCGCATTCCTCGTCCCACCAGCGCAGCGTGCGCGCCGCTTCCTCGATCGCCCAGCGGCCCAGCGGCACGATCAGCCCCGATTCCTCGGCGACCGGGATGAAGGCACCCGGGTCATGCTCCACGCCGTGCGGGTCGCGCCAGCGCGCCAGCGCCTCGAACGAGACGATCGCACCGCTCGACAGGTCGCAGATCGGCTGGAAGGCGAGGCGCAGCTGGCGCTCCTCGATCGCGCGGCGCAGCGCGGTCTCCATCGCGAATTGCTCGCGCGCCAGCGTAAAGGCCTGGGTCTGATAGCTTTCGACCTGCAACCCCGACTTGGCGCGCTTCGCGGCGAATTGCGCGTTGCGGATCAGCTCCTCGGCGTCCTCGACGCTCTCGTCGGCATGCGCGATGCCGACCGAACATTCGATGCCGATCTCGTAATCGCTCAGGCGGAACGGCGCGGTCAGCACGCGCTGGATGCGCTCGGCGAGCCAGGTCGCCTCCGCCTGATCGTCGTCGATCCCCATCAGGATCCCGAATTCGTCGCCACCGATTCGCGCCAGCACGTCACGCGCGCGCAGCGCCCCCTTGATCCGGCGGGCAACGGTTATGAGCAGCTCATCACCGGCAAGGCCGCCAAGGCACGCATTCAGCCGCCCGAATCGGTCGAGGTCGATGACCAGAACTGCACACCGCCCCTGATCCTTCTGCGCCGTTTCGATCGCGTCGCCGAAGCCTTCGCGATTGGGCAGGCCGGTCAGGCTGTCGGTGGTCATCTCGCGGCGTAGCGAGCGTTCGGTGTGGACCTGCGCCGTCAGGTCGATGAAGGAAATCTGGCAGCGATCGCGCAGCGCCGGCGTCGGCCGTGCGAAGGTCACGCGGTAATAACGCGAATCGATCACCTGCCCGATCGACCAGTCGAAATCGGTGCGCATCTCGGTCGATCGAAGGAAGGCGTCGATACGACTCGCCAGCAGCGCGAGCATCGGCGACCGATCCGCCACCACGCCCAGTCCCGCGAGTCGGTAGGCCCGATTCATCGAGAGGAAGCCAAAGGCATCGCCCTCGCGCGCCACCTGCACCGCGGGGATCGGAATCAGCTCGAGATCCCGCTCGAGCATCTCCTGCGCGGCGGAAAACGGGGGCACCAGATCGGACGAGGCGGTAGCCATAGTCCCGTCCATAACCGGCGTTCGTTAAAGCGATCTGAAAGTCGGCCAGACGTTTACGCGGCCCCCGCCTGATCAGGCGAGGGCCGCGCAAGCCGTTTACAGGTGGATCGCCGCGCCGAACAGGAACGAGCGTCCCGCCAGCGCGTCATAATAGACGTTGGCCGCCGAAGACCCGCCCGTCGTTGCCGCCGCCGCATAGGGAATATTGCGATCGGTGACGTTGTTGACGTTGATGCGGAAATCGAAGCGCGGCGTGGCGTGGATCACGACGCCCGTGTTCCACATCACATAGCTGCCCACCCCCATCACGTCGCGCGTCCCGGGCTGCTCGGTCGGATCGAACACGGCCGGTCCGGTGTACAAGATCTGGTTGAACCAGGACACGTTGCCGCTGTCGAGCGTCGCGTTCAGGTTGGCCCGGTCGACGAAATTGCCGAGGCCCAGCTGCCCGCGTTCGTTCTGGATGCCGCTGTCGGCGCTGATGACGGCATATTGCTTGATGACGTGCTGATAGCTCGCCTGCACCGTCAGCCGACCGATCGAACCCGGCAGCGTCATCGGATAGGCCAGGGTCGCCTCGATCGCCCGGAACACCAGCGCGCCCTGATTGACGTACGGCTCCTGCAGCGCCGTCACCTGCCCCAGATTATCCGGACCAGTGCCGCGGGTGATCAGCCCACAGTAGAAGTTGTTCGGATAGTTGGTCGAATCGTAGCACCCCTTCAGTACCGATGTCGCCGACGAGGCGGTGATGACGTTGCGCAGATCGATGCTGATATAATCCGCCGACAGCGTCAGCCCGTGCAGGAAAGCGGGATCGAAGACGCCGCCGACGGTCCAGGACGACGACTTTTCGTTCTGCAGGTTGCGGTTGCCGATGATCGTGACCGGCACGGTCGCCGAATTGATCAGCGAGCTGAAGTTCGCCGGAACGCCCGCCGCCGCGCAATTCTTCGCCCGCACCGCCGGATTGGGTCCGGCGCTCACGTTGCTCTGATCGCACGGATCGTAGCCGCCGTCATAGGCAGGCTGGTTCGCCGCGAACAGCTCGGTGATCGACGGTGCCCGGATCGCACGGGTGTAATTGCCGCGGATTGCGAAGCCTGCCACCGGCGCCCAACGTCCGCCCGCCGTCCAGGTAAAGGCACCACCATTGGCCGAATTGTGGACGTAGCGGCCCGCCGCATTCACCTCCAACTCGTGGACCAGCGGGATATGCTGGTTCGGCCCGATCAGCGGCGCGCGCATTTCCCCGAACACCTCGTTGGTGACGTAGCTGCCTTCGACACCCAGGATCGGGATCGAACGACCCAGCGCCTGCGTGTAATAGGCGTCAGGCGAGAAGCGCGAATATTCGCGCCGGTTTTCATAGCCTACCGACACCCCCAGATCGCCCCCGGGCAGCGTTGCCAGCGCCCCCGTCAGCGTCGCCAGGAAGTCGCGCTGGCTGGTGATCGATTGCGTCCGTGCCATGGTCGTCACGTAATCGCGGGCGGCCTGCGTCGGCGCTCCGTTACCGAACAGATTGAGCGGTGCGCAGGTCTGCGAAATTGTGCCGTTATATTGCGGCGTGTTGGGCGGCGCGGTGGGATCGTTGGGATCGGGATTGAACGCCGCGCAGACGATATTGCCATTGGCATCGGTGCCCACGTTCAGCGCGCGGCGCAGGTTCGGCTCGACCAGGCTGGGGATCAGCGACGTGCCGCTCGTCCGCCCGTAATTGGCCGAGGCATCCCAGGTCCATTTGTGGCCCAGCGCCTGGAAGTCGCCGGTGAAACCGCCGACGAAGCGGTACATGTCCTGCTCCAGCCGCGACACGCCGGTGACGAGGTCCGTATTCGCCCGGCCCAGATAGAAGACGTCGTTGTCGCTCGCCGGCAGGCCGTTCGCCAGCAGGTTCTGGACGATGATCGCCTTGGCCTGAGGGTTCAGGAAGGGGTTGCCCACCTTCATGATGTAGTTGCCGTTGATGTCGAAGGCGCCCGGTGCCGCCTGGCGGAAGAAGGCGGTGTTATAGACCGGCTGGCCGGCGAGGTTGGTCGCGTTGCTGCGCGAATACCAGGCCTCACCATAGGCCTTCACCGAGTCGGTCAGCTGGTAATTGAGCAGCGCCGTCGCGTTGAAGCGATTGTCGTTGACGCGCAGGTTGGTGATGTTCGCCATGTCGAGCGCATCGCCGCCGAGGAACGTCGTCGGATCGGTCGTCACCTGCCCGGTGTTGAACGGCACCAGCGTGCCGTCGGGCGCGAAGCGCAGCAGGTTGCCGTTGGCGTCGGTGATGCTGCGCGTCTTCCCCAGCGTACCGCGATCGAGGAAATAGGGATTGCCGCCCGGCTCACCCAGGAAGGTGCGCACGTTCTGCACGAGCACCTTCTGATAGGGCGCATTCGCCAGCGGCTGTGTCGGATTGCTCGGATCGAACGGCGTGATGAAGCCCGACTGCTGGGCGATCACGCTGCGCTGGCTGCCAAGCAGGCCGTCGTCGTGATTATATTCCGCATCGACGGTGATGTTGCCGCGACCACCCGCGAAGTTCTTGCCGACCAGCGCACGGACGCGCTGGTTGCCCAGGTCACCGCGCTGGCTGATCCCGGCCTGCCCGTCGAGGTCGATGCCCTCGTAATCGTGCTTCAGGATGATGTTGACCGTGCCGGCGATCGCGTCCGAGCCGTAGATGGGGGCGCCGCCGATCGACACGGTGTCGACGCGCTCGATCAGCTTGGTCGGGATCGTGTTCAGGTCGACCTGCCCGCCGCCGCCCGCCGACGAGAAGACGGTCGAGGCATTGGCACCGACGAAGCGCCGGCCGTTGACCAGCGTCAGTGTGCGCTGCGAGCCCAGGCCGTACAGGTTGACGAAGCTCTGGCCGACGCCGAACCCGTTGCCTTGGTTGCCCAGCGACGAGCTGTCCGGCACCGCAAAGCCCGGCAGCTGATTGATCGCATCGGCGACATTGGCATAGCCGCGATCGTCGAGCAGCTTCGAATCGATGACGTTGGTCGGCTGGGCATTGTCGATCGAGGGGCGCCGAATGCGCGATCCGGTGACGACGATGTCGTCGCTTTTCGCGCCGGAGGACGTCGGCGTCGGCGCCGCCTGCGCAGGCGTGGAGGCGGTGGCATCGGTGGTCTGGGCTAGGGCCGGCGTGGCGATCATCGCAGCGGAGATCAGGCACGCCGACAGGCTCGTGGTGGAGAGCAGGGTTTTGGTGAACACGACAGGATCCCTTTTGTTTTCCTGACGCGAGCGCTGTCACAGCGCTGTAACATCACTCAAATTACAAATTTTTCACTAGATGACGAGCAGATTACGTCAGTGTTGCAGTCCATTATTGCACCTGAAAAACCCACCGACTTTCAATGCCTTACCTTGTTCTAATAGAAGTGCTATTTTTAGCACAGTCCTTTTATTTGCCGGCAAGGACAGCAGTGCTTCCGCTGTTCATCGATCATTCAGCGGGATGAGAGGGTTCGACCATCACCTCCGTCATTGCGGGCACGGCGAAGCCATCAGAGCCGGACCGGGACGCCCTAGAGGACGTCGCGCTGCTCGCAATGACGATACTGGGGAACGCTCCCCTCACCCCCCAAAGCGATTGTCGCGGGGGAAGCCGGTCGGCGGTGTCCGCCCCGCGGCACCGCGCGCGGTGCGCCACAGCGACAGGTCGCTTTCCGTCCGGGTGCGTCCCGTGTCACCGCCCATCGGCCAGCTCATGCCCTCGGCGAAGACGAAGGTCGTCGCGTCGGACAGGCTGCCTTCGCGGAAGCGCTGGATCTGCACCCCCTGCCCGCGCGTCATCACCGGCAGCTCGGCGATCGGGAAGACCAGGAATTTGCGGTTGTCGCCGATCGCCGCGATGTAATCCGCGTTGGGCACCACCGGCCGCACGACGAGCAGTTTCTGCCCGACGCGCGGCGTCATCACCGTCTTGCCCTTGCGCGTCTCGGCGATCACGTCCGCCACCGGCACGCGGAAACCGCGTCCGTCGGTCGCCGCGATCAGCAATTGCTCCTGCGCGCGCGCATTGAGGAAGGCAGCGACCCCGACCGACCCGTCGAGGTCGATCATCGCGCGCACCGGCTCGCCGAAGCCGCGACCGCCCGGCAATTTATCGGCCGCCAGCGTGTAGAACCGACCGTTCTCCGCTGCGAGCAGCAATTTGTCCGTCGTCTGCGCGTGGAAGGCAAAGGCGGGGCCGTCGCCTTCCTTGAACTTCAGCGTATCCGACGCGGCAAGGTCGACATGCCCCTTCATCGCGCGAATCCAGCCACGCTGCGACAGGATGACGGTGATCGGCTCACGCTCGATCATCGCTTCCAGCGGGATATCACGCGTCGGCGCCGCTTCCTCGATCCCCGTCCGCCGCGCGCCCAGCGGCGTATCCGGGCCGTAGCGGTCGCGGATCTTCTTCAGGTCGCGCTTCATCCGCCGCTTCTGCTTGGCGGGATCGGCGAGCAGTCCTTCCAGCTCGGCCCGCTCCTTGTCGAGCTTGTCGCGCTCGCCGCGAATCTCGAACTCTTCCAGCCGCCGCAGACTGCGCAGCCGCATGTTGAGGATCGCCTCGGCCTGCCGGTCGGTCAGGCTGAATTCCGCGATCATCACCTGCTTGGGCTCGTCCTCGGTGCGGATGATCTCGATCACCCGGTCGAGGTTGAGATAGGCGATCAGATAGCCGTCAAGCAGTTCGATCCGGTCGGCGATCTTGCCGAGGCGATGCCGCGTGCGCCGGTCGAGCACGACGAACTGATGCTCCACCCACGCCTTCAGCGCCCCGCCCAGCGACATAACGCGTGGCGTCCGCTCCTTGTCGAGCACGTTGAGGTTAAGGCTGATCCGCGTTTCGAGGTCCGAAAAGCGGAACAGCCCGTCCATCAGCACCTGCGGGTCGACGGTGCGGCTGCGCGGTTCGAGCACGACGCGAATCTCGGCATCCGATTCGTCGCGTACGTCGGCCAGGATCGGGAATTTCTTGTCGTTGATCAGGCCGGCGATCTGCTCGATCAGCTTGCCCTTCTGCACGCCATAGGGGATCTGGCTGACGACGATCTGCCAGCCGCCGCCCTTTTCGCGCTCGATGTCCCAGCGCGCACGGACACGGAAACTGCCGCGCCCGGTCGCATAGCTTTCCGCGATCACCGCCGCCGGATCGACGACGATGCCGCCGGTCGGAAAGTCCGGCCCCTTAACATAGTCGAGCACCGCGGCGTCGGGGCAATCGGGCTTGTCGACCAGCATCATCGCCGCATCCAGCAATTCGGCGGCGTTGTGCGGCGGGATGCTGGTCGCCATGCCGACCGCGATCCCGGCGGCGCCATTGGCCAGAAGGTTGGGGAACAGGCCCGGGAACAGCTCGGGCTCCTGCTCTTCGCCATTATAGGTCGGGCGATAGGCGACGGCGTCTTCGTCCAGCCCGTCCATCAGGTCGATCGCAACCTGCGTCAGCCGCGCCTCGGTGTAGCGATAGGCGGCGGCGTTATCGCCGTCGATATTGCCGAAATTGCCCTGCCCATCGACCAACGGATAGCGCAGCGCGAAATCCTGGGCGAGGCGGACCATCGCGTCATAGACCGACTGGTCGCCGTGCGGGTGATACTTGCCGATCACGTCGCCGACGACACGCGCGCATTTCTTATAGCCTTGCGCGGGATCGAGCTTCAGCAGCCGCATCGCCCACAGCAACCGCCGATGCACCGGCTTCAACCCATCGCGCACGTCGGGCAGCGAGCGCGCCGTGATCGTCGACAGCGCATAGACGAGGTAGCGATCCGACAGCGCGGTATCGAAGGGCGCGTCGAGCACGCCCACCGGAGGGTCCTGAAAATCGGTGGCCATATCGGGAACGATAGCAGGGGACGGCCCGCGATCCAACCGGATCGGCAGGGCGGGTGGCGCGGAGACAAGTGATGCGGTAGCGCCCGGCCGATGCCAGCTTCCTACGATGCCGCCCTCACCTGGCCTGATCTGACCAGCCGCCCGCGCCAGACGCCTGATGCGACAATCCCTTATGGCGCGGATTCGCTGCAGGTGGTGGACCTGTGGTGCCCCGCCGGCAATGGTCCCCACCCGGTCGTGCTGATGGTTCATGGCGGCTGCTGGCAGACGGAGATCGCCGACCGCCGCCTGATGGACTGGGTCGCCGCCGACCTACGCGAGGCGGGCGTCGCGGTTTGGAATATCGACTATCGCGGCGTCGACCGCGATGGCGGCGGTTATCCCGGCACGTTCCGCGACGTCGCCGCCGCCGCCGACCGGCTGCGCGAGGAGGCGCGGGCTCATGCGCTCGACCTCACCCGCATGATCGCGGCCGGCCATTCGGCGGGCGGGCATCTCGCGCTCTGGCTCGCCGCGCGCCACCGCCTGCCGGCAGACAGCCCGCTCGCCACCGCCGATCCGCTGCCCATCGCACAGGTCATCAGCCTCGGCGGCCTGCCCGATCTCGCCGCCGTCGCCGCCAGCCCGGATAACGGCTGCGGCACGGACGTCATCGCGCAACTGGTCGGCGACCGGCCCACACCCTTCGCCGATACGTCCATCCCCCCGCTGCTGCCGATCGGCGTGCGGCAGATCCTCGTCAACGGGCGCGAGGACGTGATCGTCCCCTATCGCCTCGCCACCAACTATGTCGCGCAGGCGCAAGCCGCCGGCGACTCCGTCGACCTCCACACCATCCCCGACACCGGGCATGTCGCGCTCATCGCCCCCGGCACCGCTGCCTGGGCCGCCACCCGCGCGCTCATCCTCGCCGCCCTCGCAAAGGAACCCGCATGACCCGCGACCAGGCCCGCGCCCTTGACGCCGCCGATCCGCTCGCCCGCTACCGCGACGCCTTCGCGCTGCCGGAGGGCGTGATCTACCTCGATGGCAATTCGCTTGGGGTTCTGCCCCGCGCCGTCACCCCCGCGCTCGCCGACACGGTGCAGCGGCAATGGGGCGAACGGCTGATCCGCAGCTGGAACGAAGGCTGGATCGACGCGCCGCAGCGCCTCGGCGGTTTGATCGCCCCGCTGATCGGCGCGCAGCCGCACGAGGTAATCGTCGGCGACACCACCTCGACCCACCTGTTCAAGGCGATCGTCGCCGCGCTGCGCCACGATCCCAAGCGCCGCACCGTGGTGAGCGAAGCCGGCAACTTCCCCACCGACCTGCATATCGCCGAAGGTGCGGTCGGTTGCGTCCCCGGCGCGCAGCTAAAGGTGGTGGCGCGCGACCAACTCGCCGACGCGCTCGACGACGATACCGCGCTGCTCCTCCTCACCCACGTCCATTACAAGACCGCCGACCGCTTCGACCTCGCCGACTGGACCGCGCGCGCCCATGCCGCCGGCGCGCTGATGCTCTGGGACTTCAGCCACAGCGTCGGCGCCGTCCCGCTCGATGTCGCCGCCGCCAACGTCGACCTCGCGGTCGGCTGCACCTACAAATATCTGAACGGCGGCCCGGGCGCGCCCGCTTTCCTCTACGTCGCCGAACGCCTCCAGGCCGCGCTCGCCAACCCGGTCAGCGGCTGGATGGGCCATGCCGACCCCTTCGCCTTTCAGGACACCTATCGGCCGGCCGAGGGGATGCGCCGCTGGCTGGTCGGCACGCCCTCGATCCTCGCCATGGCCAGCCTGGAGGCCGCGCTTGGCCTATGGGCCGACATCGACCAGCAGGCGGTCGCCGCGAAGAGCGCCGCGCTGTTCGACATCCTCCACGCCGCCGGCACCGCCGCAGGCCTGGAATGCGTCAGCCCCACCGACCCGGCAAAGCGCGGCAGTCACATCAGCTTCCGCGCGCCCCACGCCTACGAACTGACGCAGGCGCTGATCGCCCGCGGCGTCATCGGCGACTTCCGCGCGCCCGACGTCCTGCGCCTCGGCCTGACGCCGCTCTACCTCAGCCATGAGGACGCGTGGCAGGCGGGCGAGACGATCCGCCAAGTCATCGCCGACGAAAGCTGGCGCGATCCCGCTTATGCCATCCGCAACGCAGTGACCTGAACCGGTCAATCCTCGCCGAACAGATCCCGTTGCGCCTTGTCGAGTTCCTCGGCGTAGCGGCGGCGCACATACGGTTCGGAGAGGATGCCGAGCACCCGCGCGTCCTCGCCCACCACCGCCAGCTCGTCAGCGCCTGCCGCGTCGAACGCCGCCATCACCGCCTTGATGTCCGCGTCGGGCGGCAAGGCGAGGTCGCGATGGATCGCGAGGCTGCCGACGGGCGCGTCGACCACCGCCTCCTCGCCATAGGCCCGCGCGGTCTGGACGATCCCGGCGTAGCGATCGTCGGAATCGGCCAGCACGACGCGGCTGGTCGATCCGAGAGGGAACGCCCGCCGGAACTCGGCAACGCTGATATCGGCCGGCGTCGCCCGTTCTACCCGGCGCATCATCCGCCCCGCGGTCAGCGTCCGCATCCAGCCGACATCGCGCGCGCTCTTGATCGTCTCGCCACGCAGATGGAGCCGCCAGGTCGAGAAGGAGTAGCCGAACGTCTCGCGCACGATCGTCGAGGCGACGAGCACCGCGGCCAGGCTCGCCGCGGCAAGCGGCACGTCATGCGTCGCCTCCAGCACCAGCATCGCCATCGTCATCGGCCCGCCCACCACGGCGACGGCGAGCGCCGCCATGCCGACCAGCGCGGCATTCTGCGGATCGACCACCGCCTGCCCCGCCGCGAGCGCCAACAGTCCGGCAAACAGATGCCCCAGCAGACTGCCGAGGAACAGCGAGGCGAAGAACAACCCGCCGCGAAAGCCGAAGCCCAGCGACACGATCGAGCCAGCGCATTTCATCACGAACACCGCCGCGATGAAGGTCAGCGGCAAACCATATTCCAGGTCGAGGTGCAGCGCGCCATGCCCCGCCGACAGCACCTGCGGCGTCAGCAGCGCGAGCGGGATCAGCAGCACGCCGCCCAGCACCGGTCGCCACGCCGACGGGATCGGCAGCCGTCGGGTCAGCGCCTCCATCTCGGCGACGCTGCGCATCAGCGCGACGCCGACCAGCGCGGCGATCGCGCCCAGTCCGGCGTAGATCAGGTAATGATGCGTCGCCACCGCCTCGCCCGCGCTGGCGCTGACCAGATAGGGTTGCGCGCCGAACGCCTGCGCCACGAGCACGCCCGACAGTGATGCCGCCGCGACCGGCGCGATGGCGGCGGGCGTATAGGCCCCGATCACGATCTCGAACGCATAGAACGCTCCCGCCAGCGGTGCCCCGAACGCGCCGGCAATCGCGGCCCCCGTCCCCGCCCCCACCAGCACGCGCAGGTCGCCGCGCCGCAACCGCAGCCGCATGCCCGCGATCGAGGCCATCACCGCGCCCAATTGCGCATAGGCCGCCTCGAGTCCCACCGAAGCACCGAAGCCATTGGACAGGATCGTCTGCCCCGAGATGACGAGGCTATCGGTCAACGACATCCGCCCGCCGTGCAGCGCATTCGCCTCCACCGCGTCGATCATCCGCCGGGTGCGCGCCCGCGTCATCCAGGAAAAGCCGACGAGCGCCAGGCCGCCCAGCGGCAGCGCCAGCAGCGCGAGCGGCGCCAGATGATCCGCCGCGCTCAGCCGACCGCCGGTCGGCAGCGCGAACAGCCAATGCTGCAACGTCCGCGCGATTGCGCCCTGCACGACGCTGAGCAGCCCGGCGACGCCGCCGACCACGACCGCCAGCCCGATCAGCACCGCCTCGCTCGCGCGCGCCCGCCGCCGCACCCAAGACGACACGCTGCGCACCAGCGTCATCAGTCGTTGACGTTCGGAAAGGCGAAGCCGCGCAGATTGATCGTCAGTTGCATCGTCAGCGCATGGTCCATCTGCGCCCGCGCGTTGGTGCGTCCGGGGCGAAACTGGTTGAGATAGCCGACGTCCATACTCATCCGCTTGCCGATCGGCACCACGACGCCGGCGATATTGCGCATGCGTTCATACCCGCTGCGCTGTCCCCAGCCGGTGGAATTGGGCAGGTAGAAGCTTTCGTGGCTGACGAACAGCGCCCAGCCCTTGGGGCGCAGCTTGTGATTGTAGCGCACCAGCGGCCGGATGCGGATGCCGACGCCGGGCCCGCGCGGGTTGAAGCGTTCGTCCACCCGGAACCGCGTCACGACCGGTCCGAACGTGCCCACCACCTGCTGGCGGATGCGATCCTCGTTCGCGCCGGTATTGCCGTTATGGGCACCGACCTTGCGGTAGCCGAAGCCGAGTTCGAGCTGTTTCGTCACCTTCAGACCCAGCAGCGCCCCGAATTCGGTCTGATACAATCCATCCTGACGATCGCTGAACCGGGCAATCTGCTCCAGCGTCACGCGCAGATCGTCGGTCAGCGGCACGTTCGTGTTCACCTGCGTCCACAGCTGTCCATCCTGCTGCTGCGCGGCCGCGGAACTGGCGGCGGTCAGGCACGCACAGGCCGTCACGACATACAATGATCGGAAGCGGACGCGCTGCGGCAACATCGGCGGCGCTTAGGCGATGATGGGGCCGATGTCATGAGCATCTTGACGGCAAATCCTACCGGGTCGATGGTGTATAACATCAGAGGGGGAGGATCGCCGCTATGCGCGCATCTGGCACAGCCGTATGTATCGCCATCGCCATGCTCGCGGGGTGCAGCAAGGCCCCGGACGGCACTGACGCTCCCGCCGCGTCCGACACCGCGGGTGCCCCCGGCATTGCCGTCACCGCAGCGCCGGGTGTCGCATTCAATTATCGCTACGGTTTCCGTCTGCCGCCCCGCGCCATTGCCGCCGTGCAGGAAGCCCATGCCAGCACCTGCGAAAAGCTGGGGATCGCACGCTGCCGGATCACCGGCATGGACTATCGCGTCGTCGGCGAGAACGACATTCGCGGCAGCCTTCGCTTCAAACTCGACCCTGCGATCGCCCGTGCCTTCGGCAAGCGTGGCATCGACATCGTACAGGACGCGAAGGGTACGCTGGTCAGCGCCGAGATCACCGGCACCGACGCCGCCGAAGCGATCGAACGCGCCGGCGGCACCCAGGCCGAAGCCGCCGCGGCGGTCGCCCGCGCGGATGCAGCACTGGCCCGCAGCGACGCCAGCGCAGAAGAACGCGCCGAGCTGCAACGCCAGCGCGCCGCCGCGGCGACCGCCGCGCGCGATGCCGCCGCGACCGCTGCGGACAATCGCGCCAGCCTCGCCCGCACGCCCATGACCTTCGACTATGAATCGGGTGATGCCGTCCGCGGCTTCGACACCAGCGCGCCGCTCACCAGTGCCCTTGATACCATGGTCGCGTCGGGTCAGGTCACACTCGCCGTTTTGCTCGGGATCGTCGCGATCTTCGGCCCACCGGCGATCGTCTTCGTCATCGGCCTGCTGCTGTGGCGGCGGATGCGCAGGCCCGTCGCGCGCTGGCGGCGGGAGGCGGACGACTGAGGCGTCCCTTGCGCGATTGCACCTCCCGCCCCCTTCCCCTATAGGCCCGCCCATTCCGGCCCCGGCGCGCGGCTCACCCGCGCCGCCGGGGCTGCCTACTTTCAGGGGAAGTCGCGCATGGCTCGCCGCCGCCAGATCTACGAGGGCAAGGCCAAGATCCTGTACGAGGGCCCCGAGCCCGGCACGCTGATCCAGTATTTCAAGGACGATGCCACCGCGTTCAACGCCCAGAAGAAGGGCACGATCAGCGGCAAGGGCGTGCTCAACAACCGCATTTCCGAGCATGTCTTCACGCTGCTCGACGCGATTGGCGTGCCGACGCACTTCATCCGCCGCCTCAACATGCGCGAGCAGTTGATCCGTCAGGTCGAGATCGTCCCGATCGAGGTCGTCGTGCGCAACGTCGCGGCGGGCTCGCTGTCAAAGCGCCTCGGGATCGAAGAGGGCACCAAGCTGCCCCGCACGATCATCGAATATTATTACAAGGACGATGCGCTCGGCGATCCGATGATCTCCGACGAACATATCGCCGCGTTCGGCTGGGCCAGCCAGGACGAAATGCACGACATCGCCGATCTCGCGATCCGCGTGAACGACTTCCTCACCGGCCTGTTCGCCGGGATCGGCATCCGCCTGATCGACTTCAAGCTCGAATTCGGCCGCATCTGGGACAATGACTACGGCCGCATCATCCTGGCGGACGAGATCAGCCCCGACGGCTGCCGCCTGTGGGACATGGAATCGAACGAGAAGCTCGACAAGGATCGCTTCCGCCGCGACCTCGGCGGCGAGGCCGAGGCCTATCAGGAGGTCGCGCGTCGTCTGGGGCTCATGCCCGAAGGCGAAGACAGCGCCGTGCTCGACCTCGATTCCCACCGCAAGCGCCGGGGCAAGTAACCGATGAAACTCCGCATTTTCGTGACCCTCAAGCCCGGCGTTCTCGATCCGCAGGGCCGCGCCATCCATCATGCCCTCGGGTCGCTCGGCTTCGCTGGCGTCGAGGACGTGCGCGCCGGCAAGATGTTCGAACTCGAAGTCGCCGATACGACGACCGACGAAGCGATCGACGGCATGTGCCGCCAGCTGCTCGCCAACACCGTCATCGAGAACTTCCGGGTGGAGCGCGTTTAAGATGAAGACCGCCGTCATCGTCTTTCCGGGATCGAACTGCGACCGCGACCTCGCCGTCGCGCTGGAGGCGGTGACCGGCACCAAGCCCGCGATGGTCTGGCACGCCGACACGGCACTGCCTGACGGCGTCGGCCTGGTCGCCGTGCCCGGTGGCTTCTCTTACGGGGATTACCTGCGCTCGGGCGCGATCGCGGCACGCTCGCCGATCATGCAGGCGGTGGTCGAAGAGGCAGGCAAGGGCCTGCCCGTGCTCGGCGTGTGCAACGGCTTTCAGGTGCTGACCGAAGCCGGTCTTCTGCCCGGCGCGCTGATGCGCAACGCCGGCCTCAACTTCGTCTGCCGCGATGTCGCATTGACCGTCGAGAATGCGCAATCGGCCTTCACCAGCCGTTATGACGCGGGCGAGACGATCCGCGTGCCCGTCGCGCATCACGATGGTAATTACTTCGCCGACGCCGACACGCTCGACCGCCTCGAGGGCGAAGGCCGCGTCGCCTTCCGCTATGGCGAAGCCGTCAACGGCTCGGCGCGCAACATCGCCGGCATCCTCAACGCCGCTGGCAACGTGCTCGGCATGATGCCCCACCCCGAACGCAAGATCGAATCGGCGCACGGCGGCACGGACGGTCGCCGCCTGTTCGAAGGCGTGATGGAAACGATCGGCGCGTAATTCCGTTACGGGCTCACCACCGCCCAAATGCCAAAGAGCAGCGTCGTCGGGAGAGCGGGACGCTCGTCAGGCGTCCGGATTGCGGACTGTTTCCCCGAATGATCGAATTTTTGGAACTCTAACGCTGTTCCCAAGCCTGCGCCGATCACCGCAGGAAGAGAGTCAAGGGGGCGGCCACCCGCCCCCTCTCCCCAATCAGCCGTGGCAGGGGCAACCAGCATGGTCGCAGCCGGCCGACTGCGCGTGGTGGTTGGCGCAATTGTCGCTGCAATAGGCGCGGCCTTCGGCCTGCACGGCGCCTTCCGGGCTGACGATGCAGACGCAGTCCGTGCAGGCGCACTTCACCATGTCGACGTTGACGCTCATGATCCTATTCCTCGTGGATGTGGTCTTCGGGTTCCAATACGTGGTCCATCATGTTGGTGAGCATGGTGCGCACGTGGCAGTCGGGCAGATCGTAGAAGACGTTCCGCCCGCTACGCTCCTGCTTCAGCAATCGCCCTGCGCGCAGCAACCGAAGATGCTGCGACACCAGGCTTTGACTGATGCCAACCTCTGCCGTCAGATCGCCGACCGTACGCGGCCCGTCGAGGCAAGCCGCGACCAGCCGCAGCCGGTTCGGTTCGCCCAACAGTCGGAACAATTCGGCTAGCTGTGTGCTCTCGTCCGCTGTCATACACCCTTCAACACATGAACACATCCTAATATGTTCATGTGTTGATCTATGTCAAGCCTCAAAGAGGGGGGTGGTCGCAACAGCTGGCGGGAATTTTGGCTGGGCCAACCGCAGATGAGCGCCACGTCGAGCAGCATGCCGACGGTTCGGTGCAACACGCAATCGGACACAGACGGCGCAGCATCTGAAGAATCGTGACGGTCGGCGACGATGGACGACATCGGCGGACGCCTGCCCGCGTACGCCGCTTCAATCAGGGATCGAGAGCGAACGCGAGCAGCGCCCGCCTCTGTCAACTCCGCCGGTAACACTCCGCATCATCGCTCTTCGCGCTGCTCGGCCGCGACGGCGCGGACGATGAAGTCAGGCACCAGCACGTTCTCGGTCTGCAACCGGGCATGCGACCCCTTGATGAGCACGGCGTCCATATAGGCAATGTGACGGCGATCGAGCTCATGATTGGAGCTCTCGACCGGCTTGCCACCGGCCCCTTTCACCTCCAGCCAATACAGACGGCTCGGCTCGTCAGGCGCGGTGAACATCGCCTCGAAATAGGTCCGCTCGCGCCCGAGTGTCGCCACCGCCTCGCGGTGATGACTGCGCAGATAGTCGATCCACTCGCGGAAGGTGGCTTCGCTTCCCGGCTTGCGGTCGAAACGGTGCAGCGTCACCTCAACCGGGCGCAACGGTTCCGGCGGCGACTGCGGCACTGTCGCGCCGAGGCAGAAGGTAACGCCGATGCCCGCGACCATGCCGAGCGCAAAGGAACGATAGCGTGTCGTCATGCCCCTCACCTCAGAAGTCGACGGCGAGATAGGCGGTAGCCGTTCTCTGCGGGACGTAGTCGAAGGTCGACGGGCCATAATAGTCCCACGCGTAGACGTTGAAGAGATTGCTGACCGACACCCGCAGCGTCGCGCGGTTCTTGCCGATCGTGAAGCGATAACGGCTGCCCACGTCCACCAGCGTGCGCGCAGGAATGAACAGGTCGTTGTTCACCGTGGACGCGACACGTCCCTGATGCGTGACGGCACCATCGAGGGACAGCGCCTCGAAGCCGGGCAGGCGCCAGTCGAGATTGAGATCGACGGAGCGCAGGGGCACGCCGACCGGGCGCTTGCCGGTCTGCCCCGATCGTCTCGCTTCGCCCGTCACCTGCGGATCGAGGAACACGCCGCCCAGCGCTACGCTCAGCCCGTGAACGGGGGTGCCGGACAGCGACGCCTCGATCCCTCGATTGCGGATGTCGCCGAGCCGCGTGAACAGCCCCGTCGGATCGAGACTGAGATAGGGTTTGCGCACGTCGAACACGCCGGCCACCAGCTTCACGTCGCCGGCGATGGTCCAGCGCACACCTGCATCGCGCTGGCTGGTCAGGATGGCGGGCAGCGGCTGATTGCGGTTGGTGGCGTTCTGCGGCGGTAGGCCAGCCTCTTCCAGCCCCCTCGTATAGCCCGCGTAGAAGGCGACGCGCTCACCGGCGTAGATCGCGCCGGCCACGTTGAACAGCCAGGGCCGGTCTCGCGTCTGGAGCGCGGGCTGGTTGGGGCGTTGAAAACGCTTGGCGTAATCCGTCCTCGACAGGCCGGCGCTTACCTCGCCGACGCCGCGCCACCGCCCGGTATAGGCGATGCCGCCGAACCACTGCCGCACCCGATCCCGGCTGTACGCGCCATAAGCGATCGATGGCTTGGCGAAGTCCAGCGGATCGCCGAGCCGCACGTCGCCGAAATCGAGGAAGGCGGAGCCACCAACGCGTTCGTCGCGAGCGCGACCGCGGGCCGACAGGCTGATGTTATGGACACGGGGGCCATCGGCGATCATGCGCGTCACCCGCACTTCGCCCGACACCGAAACCCGGCGATAGGGCGGGTCCGAAAAGGCGATATAGCGGGCACGGCCGTCGGGCGTGATCTGGTCGAGAAAGGTGAAGATGTCCGCCCGGCTTGCCGACAACGCGCGGAATACGCCGGCTTCGATCTTCCACCCGCCCGCGAACGCTGCGCTGCCGATGAGTCCCGCCGTCTCCGATGGGCCGGAATACACCGCCCAGGCGGGGCCGTAGAACACGCCACGCCGGATCGGTGGCGGCAGATAAGGTCCTGCCGTCGTCAGAAGCGGACCGATCTTGCTATCGTCGATGTCGGACCGCCCCCAGAAGGGAAGCAGTTCGATACCCGGGCGCGGTCGCCACCGCAGGGTCAGGCCTTCGACATGCTGCCGGCTGGTCGCCCCGTTGTTGAAGACGTGGTCGTACAGGCCAAGCCCCGCGCCGAGCGACACGGTATCGCCGGCAAGCGGCAGTTCGGCATCGAACTCCAGGCTCTTGTCGCCCAGGGTGTTGAGACCGACGGTGGTCGACAGCAGCGCCTCGTTGCCCGGGCGGCGCAAGGCGTAGTCCACGACGCCGGTCGGCGCGGGGAAGAGATATCCCTGGGCGGACAATCCCACCTTGATGCTGGTGGATCGGCGGATGCGCTCGTTGGGCGCAGCGGTCGCATCGAAGTAGAGTCCGTCGATCCGCGCATTGCCGGCCGCGATGGGCGAGAAGCCGCGCACGCTGCCGCTGTTGTAGATGCCGATCGTCTCGCGACCGATGGTGGTCCCGAACGCATCCTGCGCCTGTCGCACGGCATTCTCGTCCGCGCGGCCCTGCGGCACCGTCGGGGCTGACGGTATGACCTGGGCGGGGGGCTGTGGGGCGGATACTTGCGGCGCCGTGGCTTGGGCAAGCAACAACCAACCGACGGAAAGTGCGGTCATCCGATCAGCTCGAACCGTCCGCGCTCGGGCGAAAAGCGAACGGCGTCCGTGTCGAACGCACGGCCGACATGGCCCGCGGCGATCAGATCGGCGGCCGGTCCGACGACCAATCCTCCCGTGCCGTCGAGCAGCCATACGGCGTCGGCGAGCTGCAACGACAGATCGAGATCGTGACTGGACAACAACACCGTTGTGCCGGTGGCGCGTGCATGCGCGCGCAGCAGCGCCATCGCCTCGACCCGCCCGGGCAGGTCGAGAAAGGCGGTGATCTCATCGAGCACCATGAGCCGTGGCGCCTGCGCGATGGCGCGTGCAATCATGACCCGCTGTCGCTCGCCATCGGACAGGCCGTCGAAGGGGCGAGCGGCGAAGGACGTGGCACCCGCCTGTTCAAGCGCCTCGACCACCCGCGCATCGTCCTCCGCTGACAGCCGCCCCTGCCAGCCGGTGAACGGCTGGCGTCCCATCGATACGACGTCGGTAACGGTCAGCCCCGGGCTCGACACGCGCTCGGTCAGTACCACCGCGATGGCCCGCGCGCGGGCCTGCGGGCGCATTACGGCAATATCTTCGTTGCCCAGCAGCGCGCGACCGTCCCGCGCAGCCTGCAGGCCGGCGATCGTCCGCATCAGCGTCGACTTGCCGGCACCGTTGCGGCCGAGCACGCAGACGAAGCTGCCGGCCGGCGCCTCCAACGTCAGATTGGCAAGCACGGTGCCGCGCGGGCCGACGTACCCGACGCTCAGCTTATCCAGATACAGCATCAGTCGCTGCTCCGCATGGCCGGGGCGAACACGAGAAGCGCGATCACCACCGGCGCGCCCACCAGCGCCAGCACCGCATTGAGGTGCAGGAAATGCTGTTCCCAAGGCAGATGCACGATGAAGTCGGCGCCGAGCGCCAGCAGCGCGCCGGCGAGTCCCGCCAGGGGGATCAGCGGCAGGATACGCGCGGTGCGCGCCAGCCGGCGGGCGAGGTGCGGGACGATGAGCCCCACGAAGGTGACCGGGCCGCACAAGGCTGTCACCGGCGCAGCGAGCAGGACCGTCGCGGCCAGGATCGATCGGCGCAGGCGCGGCACGTTGGTGCCGAGGCTCGCGGCATAGGTTTCGCCCAGCAGCAATGCCGTCAGTCCCTTCGCGTTCACGACCGCCAACGCCAGTCCGCACACGACCGGCACCACCAGCCACGGCAGGTCGGCGGTGGTCGCTGCCGAGAAGGTGCCGTCATCCCAACCCGAGAACACGCGCCCCCCGACGCGGCTCGCGAAGTGCAGGATGACGCTCACCAGTCCCTGTGCGGTGAAGCCTAGCATCAGACCGACGACGAGAAGCGTGATGTTGCCGACCCGACGCGCCAGTGCGGCCATCGCGGCGGCGGTGGCCGCGACGCCGATCACGGCGCCGAGCGTAAGGCTCAATCCAGCAAAGGACGTCAGGAAGAGGAGGACGGCCGGGCCGGCGAACGCCGCGCCTGCGACGGCAAAGCCGACGCCCAGCTGTCCGCCGGCGACAAGCCCCAGCGACCAGGCGTCCGCCATCGGATTGCGGAACAGCGCCTGCATCAACGTACCCGCGACCCCCAGCGCGCCGCCCGCGACGACCGCGGTGAGGACGCGGGGCAGGCGGATCGCCCAGACGATCTCGGACAGGGTCGGATCCCCGGATCCCGTCATCGCGCCGATAACGTCCAGCGGCGAGAGGATGACCTGGCCATAGCAGAGCGACGCGGCGGCAAGGACGAGGATCGCGACGAACAGCGCACTCGCGCCCGCTAGGCTACGATCCATGACCGACCCCCGCGCTGCCCCCTGCCCGCTGATCCTGCCGCACCCACGTTGCGGGCCAACCGCGCAATTGGGGATGCAGCATCCGCGCGTAATCGCGGAGCAGCAGGTCAGGTCGAATCGCACCCCGCTCGAACAGGTCGAACGCATCCACCCCCGGCTTTTCCCCGCCATCCGCGGCGAACACGCATCCGTCACGCCAGGCACGCATATGCGCGAGGAACCGTTGGTCCCCGAACCGCTTCGAAATCGGATCGCGCCACAGCCAGCAGTCCGCCTTGCCACCGTCCGTCAGTACCGTTTCGGATGGCATTTGCATCGTATCGTCCAGGCGCGGGTCGTCGGGGCGGCGCATGACGTTAATGCCACCGGCATCTTCCAACAGGCGATTGGCGGCACCGCGAACGGTCACCATCCATGTGTCGCCGTTCATCCACCAGGCGGACAGCACACTGCGCCGGGGCAAGGCGGCGACGGCGCGCTTGACCTGATCGACGCCACTCTCGACCATGGCGACGAACTGCTCGCCCTGCCGCTCGCGTCCGGTCAGCATCCCGAACAGCCGCGCATATTGCACGGGACCCAGATAGTCCGACTCGTTGGCCATGAAGACGGGCATGACCGGTATGCCCATCGCGATCGCGCGGCGCATGGCGTCCGCATGGGCCGGATCGCCGATCGTCATGAGGAAGACATCGGGCTTGGCCGCGAGCAGCACGTCGAGGTTGGGAGGCGAGTGCCACCCATAGCCGATCTGGCCGATTTCCCCCTTCTTCACCCGCTCGCGGATGGTATCGTCGTACGACTTCGTGCCGCCCACCGCGACCAGTCGATCCGCCGCGCCGATCGCTGTCAGCAGCGCCTCGCTGCCCCCGTAATTGACGGCGATACGCTTCACCGGCGTGCGCACCATGACCGCACCGGCAAGATCGCCGGTCAGTGCAGGCGCCTTGACGCTTCGGGGCACGAGCACGACGCGCACCCGCTGTTCCGGGCCATTCGCCGCGCCGCCCCAGGTGACGATATTGGCGTGCAGATCGACGATCCGGTACCCATCCCTTTCGACTACGCTGAACGTTCGGGTGTGGGGGATCGGGATCGGGCGACCGACGGCGGGTGTCTCGGTCGCTTGATTGCCGCACCCGGTAAGCAGAGCGATCAGCAACACAATCAGCCAACGCATCAGAAGCTCGTCCTTACGGTTGCCCGGACCTGCCGCGGGGTGGATGGGGTCGCAAAGGTCGGCTGCGTGTCCGTCCCGAAATAGGAGTCAATCTCGCGATCCAGGACGTTCGTCACCGCTAGGTCCAGTTCCAGCGGCAACCGCGTCGGCAAGGCGATCGTCGCGCTGAGATTGAGCAGTGCGTAGCCGCCATTCGCGACGCGATTGTCTCCGGTGATCGGGTAATCGCCATAAACGTAAAGGTTGGCGCGACCATTCAGCCACGACGCGAAACGCCGCTGTGCGCTGACGTTGACGATATGGGTCGGAACGCCCGCCGGACGCTTCCCCGTCAGGTCGACCTCGCTGGTCGCACCGGGCACCCGATATTCCCGCCAGACCGCATCCACATACGAATAATTGGCGGAAATGCTGGTGCCGCGATCCGGCCGCACGACGGCGGACAGCTCTAGTCCCTGACTACGATAGCGCTGCCCGGTCGTCAGGAGGGTCGATGGACCATTGGCGTCGGGGTTCGTGGTCGTGACGAGCCGGTTGCGCTGGTCATAGCGGAACAGCGCCGCTTCCCAGGCCAGGATGCCGGAGCCCGTCCTGCCCTTGTAACCGACCTCGTAGCTGTCGATCGTCATCGGCTTGAGATCGAGCTGATATAACGCCGGATCGAAGTAGAAGAGCGGCCCGAAGTTGGAGTTGAAGCCCCGCCCATAGGAGGCATAGACCATGCCGCGTGTTCCGGCATCGCGCTCGCCCAGTCGATAGGCGACGCTCGCCTTGGGCGAAAAGGCGTTCTCCGACGCAGACAGCCGCCCTCCCGGATTGAAGGCTGCTTCGATGGGACGGAAGACCGCGCGCCGCCCGAAGTCGTCGTAGCGCAGGCCGAGGGTCACGGTCAGCCGGTCGGTCGCGGCCCATTCGTCCTGAAGATAGGCCCCCCAGAACCGGTTTCGCACCGTTCCGTCGGTAAGCAGGAAATGGCGCTGGAAACACGGTGCATCGGCGTTCAGCACGGCGCCGGTCGCGTAATTGATGTCGATCTGGAAGAAGCGGAACCCGCACTGCGGCGTGAAGCCATATTCGCCGGACCAGAAGTCGCGTTCGTCCATCCGGGCACGCTCGACATTGCCACCGGCCACGATCGTGTGGGCGCCCAGGCGCGCCGTCAGCTGCGCATCGCCGATCCAGACGCTGCTTTCATCCTGCCGCGCAAAGCCGTTGACCGCGTAGGTCTTGGCCTGCGGATCGACGCTGCCACTGAGGTAAAAATTGAAGCTGTTGGACCGGTCGAACCGACGATGCTGCCCGGTCAGCACCAGCTCGACATTGCTTCCGAAGCTATGCCTCAGCTTCAGAGCGCCGATCCCGCCCTTGGTATCCAGGTCGTTGGGCAGGTAACCGATGTAACCGCGACGACCGCCTGCAACGCTGGCACGGCTCCCGTCGCTCAGCAGGGGAATGTTGCTCGGCACCTCGACCTGTCGATCGAAATAATTGCCATAGGCGGTCAGCGTGGTGTCCGCGCCGATCGGCACGACGACCTTGCCGAACAGGTTCAGCACCTTGCGATGGGAGTGTGCCCGCCAGCCGCCGTCGTCCTCGTAGAAGCCGGAGAGGAGCATTCCCCCCCCATCGCCGAACATCGTCCGCTCGAGGGTCGCTTCGCCGCGAACATAGTCGTACGTGCCCGCCGTCAGCGACGCGGTCGTGCCGTCGAAACCCGGGCTGCGCGTGATGTAATTGACCGCGCCGGCGGTCGCCCCGCGCCCGTACAGCGCGGATACCGGTCCGCGTACGACCTCGGTACGGCTGATCGCCCCATAGGGCAGCTGGTCGAGCAGCACCTGCTCGTCGGGACCGACGAACGGTATGCCATCGATCAGCGCCAGGAAGGTATCCCCGCCGGCGCTGCCGGTCACCCCGCGGAACGAGAATTGCAACGTATCCTCGGCATCCCCGTCGGTCCGGCGAAAGAAGATGCCGGGAATGCCGCGAAACTCATCGCTGCCGATCGTCAGACCGCGTCGGCGCAGGTCATCGTTGTCGATCACGGTGATCGCCGCCGGTACGTCGAGGAGCGATTTTTTGGTCCGCGTCGCCGTCACGACGATGTCGTCCGCATTGGTCGTCTGATCGTCCGCCATTTGCGCCAGTGCGCTGCCCGGCAGCATCGACAGGGCAACACCAATCCCCATCGCAACAGTTCGTCTCGTCAATGCGCCTTCCCCCCAGATCGAAACACGCTATGATATGTGATATCATCGCGCAAGCATTTTGGGGTGGATTGGCCGACGCCACTGCGGGCGGAAAACCGGCCTTGCCGGTTCGCAGGTCTGTACTGAAATGGCGCGCCCGGCAGGATTCGAACCTGCAACTCCAAGCTTAGAAGGCTCGTGCTCTATCCAGTTGAACTACGGGCGCGCAAGGCAGCCCCGGTAGCGCGTTGCGTGGGCCGGGAAAAGCCATAGAGTGCGCCGCCATGGATACGGGGCACGAACGGGCGGTCGATGCGAGCGCGCTGCCGGGGCAGGCGTTTCGCTATTATGATTTCGTGATGGCGGCGTTCGTCGCGATCCTGCTGCTGTCGAACGTCATCGGCGCGGGCAAGGTCGCGCAGGTGACGCTGCCCGGCATCGGGCCATGGCCGTTCGGCGCCGGCATCCTGTTCTTTCCGGTCAGCTACGTGATCGGCGACGTGCTGACCGAAGTCTACGGCTATGCCCGCGCGCGTCGCGTGATCTGGGCGGGCACCGCGGCGGTCGTGTTCATGGCGTTCATGAGCTGGGTGGTCGTCGCCCTGCCCCCGGCGCCGTCCTGGGGCAACCAGGCGGCCTATGCCGTCATCTTCGGCCAAGTGCCGCGGATCGTACTGGCGAGCGTTCTCGCCTTCTGGGCGGGCGAGTTCGTCAACAGCTATGTCATGGCACGCATGAAGGTGTGGACCGGCGGCAAGCATCTGTGGACCCGCACGATCGGCTCGACCATCCTGGGCGAAGGCGTGGACAGCCTGATCTTCTATCCCGTCGCCTTCTTGGGCGCGGAAGGCTTCACGCCCCAGCTGGTCGTCACCGTACTGTTCACGCAATGGGCGCTGAAGGTGGCGTGGGAGATCGTGCTGACGCCGCTGACCTATGTCGTCGTGGGCGCGCTGAAGCGGGCCGAAGGCGTCGACGTGTTCGACCGGGGCACGGACTTCACGCCATTCCGCGCGCGAGTCTGATCGACAGCCGCGCCTCGCAGGGGTGATCGCTCCTCCCCCCTCGACGGGCATCGGTCGCCGCAGCCCCCTCTTCGACAAATAATGCCCCGCGCCCGCGCACCGAAGGAAGGGATTCACTTTTAGCCGCTAATCAGTCGGTTATGGCCACAATCGCGCCCCTGCCCTCACCCCCCGCATCGCCCGTGACGCGGGCCGTGCGGGGGCGGTTGTCGCGAGTCGTGGCGACTCTCACGCGCTTCCGACAGAGCGGCACCAGGCAGACATCGCCGCACACGCCTGGTCCCGCCGATAGCGAACTGGACGAGATGCTTGCCGCGGCGCAGTTCCGGGCGCTGCGTCATCAGGTGCCGAGCCTGCACCTGATCCTGCTGATCAACGTCACCTTCCTGACCTTCATCACCTCGTCCGCGCGCGCGGCGCCCGTCACCTATCTGCCCTCGTGCGTCCTGGCATGCTCCAGCGTGGTTCGCATCCTGAAATGGCGGCGCGTCCATTATGCCGGCGCGGCGGCGGCACGGCGGATGTTCGCCTCGACGGTCCGCACCTCTTTGCTGTTCGGCCTGAGCCTGTCCGCGTGGAGCGCCTGGGTGCTCTATACCCGCAGCGCGGACGTCGCCGCCTTCATCCCGTTCTTTGCAGCGCTGTCGACGATCGCCTGCGCGGTCTGCATGGTCTCGTTGCCCCGCGCCGCTTATGCCGTGATCTGGTCGGGAACGGTCCCGATGGTTGTCGCGATGATCGCGACGGGCAATCCTGCGCTGATGGCGGCGGCGGCGAACCTGTCGGTCATCGCCGTACTGCTGTTCGCCTGGATGCAGCGCCAGCACCAGCAATTCCACGACATCGTGCAGGCGCATGCCACGACGATCGAGCGCGAGCGTGAGGTCGCCCACCTCGCCTTCAACGACCAGCTGACCGGCCTCGCCAACCGCCGCGCCTTCCTCGCCCGGCTGGACGAAGCACAGCGGCCGGCCGGCGAACGGCTGGACACCACCGTCGTGCTGATGGACCTCGACGGGTTCAAGGCGGTCAACGACCGACTGGGCCATGGCGTCGGCGACGTCCTGCTGCGACGCGTGTCGGATCGTCTGGCGCAGCATGTGCCGCCCCAGGCGCTATGCGCGCGGCTGGGCGGTGACGAGTTCGCCGTGCTGCTGCCCACCGCCGACGCGGCCGAGGTCGCAGAGGCGGCGCAGCGGATCGCGGCAATCTTCGACCAGCCGATCACGATCGGCGACGACGTGATCCAGCCGCGCGGATCGATCGGCCTGTCGACGGGCGACGCCTGGCCCGGCGATCCGATCGACCTGATGCATCGCGCCGATCTGGCGCTGTACGAGAGCAAGGCGCTCAAGCAGGCGCAGCCCTATGCCTTTCACGTCGGTTTGCAGCAGCAAAGCGATCGGCGCCGCATCATCGAAACCGCCTATCAGGATCCGGCCGCGCTCGCGCAGCTCGACGTGCATTTCCAGCCCATCGTCCGCACCGGCACCGGCGAGGTCGTCGCGTTCGAGGCGCTGATGCGCTGGCAGCACCCGCACCTGGGCAACGTGCCGCCGGACGAGCTGTTCGCAGTCGCGGACCGGGCACGCGTCGCGATGCATTTCACCGACCATCTCTTCGCCCGCGCGCTCGCCAGGGCAACGCAATGGCCATCGCACCTCGCGCTGTCGTTCAACGTCACCGCGGGCGAGGTCGGGCCGCATCTGTGCGCCATGGTCGCCGCCGCCTGCGAACGCCACGGCTTTCCGCTCGATCGCCTGATCGTCGAAATCACCGAAACCGCGCTGCTGCGCGACCTGGAGGTGGCGCGACGGACCATCGCCGAATTGCAGGCGCTCGGCGTCCGCGTGGCGCTGGACGATTTCGGAGCCGGCTTTGCCTCGATCGGATACCTCAAACACATCCGGTTCGACCTGATCAAGATCGACGGCGGCCTCGTTCAGTCGATCGCCGAATGTCCGCTCGCCGGCCAGTTGCTGATCGGCGTCGTAGAACTGTGCCGTGCGGTCGGCACGCCGATCGTGGTGGAACAGGTGGAGACGCAGGCGCAGCTCGATATCCTGCGCGTGCTGGGGGTCGACAAGGTGCAGGGCTATCTGCTCGGCCATCCGACCGCCGATCCCGATCTCACCCCACAGGCTCCGTTGCGGACCAACCGGATGTGACGGCACGATCCCTCGCTCGCCGGGGGAGCGCTGCCGGTGCCATGGTTGCCCGAGCGCCGGTCCCGGCGACGTCGGTTGTCAGGGTATCGCACCAAGGCTAGAGCCGGCACCATGGCGGCTTCGAAGAACGCACCCGAACCGGCGGCGCCGCGCGCCAATTATCATCGAGGCAACGTCGTCGAGGATCTGCGCAAGGTCGCCGAACATATCCTCGCCACCGAAACGCTGGAACATGTCACGGTGCGCCGCCTGTCGCGCGAACTCGGCGTGACGCCTGGCAATTTCTACAACCATTATCCCAGCATCGACTTCCTCGTGCTCGACATCGCACGCGAGGCGTTCGACCGGCTGGAGGTCACATTGCAGGCCGCGGCCGCGACCAAGGATACGAAGGTCGACCGGCTGATCAGCCACGCCCAGATCTACGTCCGCTTCGGCGTTGCCCAGCCCGAGCTGGTCCGGGTCATGTTCGGGCGCACCGATCGGGGCACGATCCACCCGGGGTTTCGCGCCGCCTCGCTGCGCGCGTTCGTCGGCATGGCCGAGTTGATCTATGGCGAGGGCGGGTTCGACCTCAGCGATACCGCCGCCGCGCATCGCAACTGCCCGCTCGCCTATAGCTGTTTCGCCTTATGTATCGGCCTGGCGCGAACGATCGGCGCCGGCCAATTCGACATCGACCTCAGCCGCAGCGAGGATATCGACCGGTTCGTGGACCTGACCGTCCGGCCGATGGTGCAAGGGGCGATGGCGACGTTTTAGCGCGCATGGGTCGGTCGCTGCCGACCGCCAGCTCTGGCATCAGGCCCCCGCCCCGCGCGCGCCGGTCACGGCTCGACGACGATACCGTTCGCGTCGGATCGCACCTTGAGCCCGTACGCGGAGTGGAGGAGATCGAGGAATCCCGCACTGTTGTCGATCTGGAACGTCCCGCCGATCCGGATGTCGGCGGTGGAAGGATCGGCAATGCGGATCGGGCGGTTGGTATAGCGGTTGAAGTCCGCCACCGCGTCCCCCAGCCGCTGGTTGTCGAACACCAGCACGCCATCGCGCCATCCGGTCATCGCTTCGACCCGCGCCGGTGCCGCCAGAGCCACCAGCGTGCCGTGCGATTGGGCATAGGCGATGTCGCCCTGCCCGATGACGGCGGAGCGCGTGCCCGCACCGGCGGTCGCATCCTCGATCCTTACCCGGCCCGACAGCACCGCCACCGTCACCTTGTCCCCATCGCGGCGGACCGTGAAGCGCGTGCCCAGGACGGTCACCGTTCGCGGCCCCGCATGCACGACGAAGGGATCGTCGGGGCGGTGGACGATATCGAAATAGGCCTCGCCTTTATCCAGCCAGACCTCACGCCCCTGATCGGCGGCCGCGGTGCGCACGACGGTCGCGGTGTTCAGTTCCACCCGGCTGCCATCGCGCAGCGCAATCGCGTGGCGCACGCCGACCGGCGTCTGCACCCGCACCGGCCCGGACTGCGATGGCGACGCCGTGTCCTGCGCACCATGCCCCACACCAAAACCCGTCGGCGATCGCACCACCGTGGTGCCGATCCCCACCGTCACCGCGAGTGCGGCGGCGATCGCCCCGATCGCGCGGGGGCGGGCACGCAGCACCGCCTGCCAGCCGCGCCGCGCGCGCGACCGCGGGGCGGCGCTCTGGAACCCGAGCGCGCCGACCCGGTCTGCCGCCGCCCAGCCGTGGCGCAGCCGCCAGAACGCAGCCTTGTGCGCCATCTGCTCGTCCAGCCACGCGGTCAGCGCGGCGTCGTCCTCGGCGGACCATTCCCCGCTTTCCTGGCGGACGATCCAGCGCGCGGCGGTTTCTTCGATCATCGTCGCGCGGTTCATTGGCGGCGCGCCTTGCCGGTGCCGGCCGCGCCGCCGCGACGGATCTTTCCCGCACCGCCCAGCATCGCATCGGCCATCGCGCGGATACCGAGCACCAGTTGGCGTTCGATCGTATCGATGCCGACACCCATGCGCGCCGCCGCCTCGCGGGTCGACAAGCCTTCGATCTTGCGCAGGCGCACGACCTCGCGGCAGCGCGGAGGCAGTCGCTCGATCCCCTCCTGCGCCCGGCGCAGCGCGTCGCGCGCATCCAGATGGCGGTCGGTTGCGGACAGATCCACGCCCTGATCGACGCTTTCCATGTCGGCATAATGTTCGAACTGCACGATCCGTTCGCGCTTCGCCCGGTTGACCAGGATATTGCGCGCGATCGTGAAGACATAGCCTGGGGTGTTCGTCGGCAATTCCTGCCGCCCGCCCGTCAGCGCCGCCTCGTATATGTCCTGCCGGATATCCATGATCTGCTCGGCCGTCCGCCAGTTACGACGCAGATAGCGGGTCAGCGACGCTTCCAGCGGAAGCACCTCCTCGCAAAACCACCGCTCCAACTGCCTGTCGTCTACCATCGCCCGCCCGAGACACTCCTTCGTCAAAGGGGTTCGGCCGTCATGACAATCGACCGCGTCAAAACCCTAACGGAAAAACGCGACAAGCCCCTCTTCCACCGCTTTTGGCGAAAAGTTCCACAATCGTAAACTTTTTTGAAATCCGATGTTACGGGTTCGTGGCGCTCGAATGACAATCTTGCCGAGCGGCGTGATGGGAGCGACCGCAACAAGGGGGCATCAGATGAAGAGAAGGGGTGTGGCGATCGCCTTGGGGGCGAGCATGCTGACGGCCTTTGTGCCAGGCCATGTCGCGGCGCAGACCACGCAGGGCGTACGGGCCGCCCAGCGGTTCGATATTCCGGCCGGGAGCCTGGCGGCCGCCCTGCAAGCCTGGAGCAAGGTCACCAAACTCCAGATCGTGTATCGGATGGACGATGTCGGCCGCAAGCGGACCAATGGCATCCAGGGCGACTATGCCCCGTTGCTGGCGTTGCAAGGCCTGCTGATCGACACCGGTCTGAAGATCGTCACGACGGAGGATGGTGCGGTCGCCCTCCGCCCTTTGGCCGGCGACGAGGTCGACACCAGCGCCACGCCTGACATCCTCGTCAACGGCAAGGTCAATTGGTCGCTCAACACCGGCATCGAACGCACGCAGGACGACAGCCAGCCGTTCATCGTGCTCGGCCGCAAGGAGATCGAGCGCAGCGGCGCGCCCAACCTCGAAACGTTCCTGCGCAACCAGCTGAACGTCAACACCTCGCCCACCGTCGGCGATCAGGCGATCGGCGGCAGCACCTCAGCCGATCCCCGCCGCCCGATCGGCGTCAGCGCGATCAACCTGCGCGGCATCGGCCTGCGCGACACGCTGATCCTGGTCGACGGCCGGCGCCAGCCCGGCATCAACCTGGGCAATGGCGACATCACCCAGCCGTCGATCACCGGCATCCCGATCGCTGCGGTGGAGCGGATCGAGGTTCTCGCCTCGTCGGCCTCGGGCATCTACGGCAGCGGCGCATCGGGCGGCGTCATCAACATCGTGCTGCGCCGCGACTTCAAGGGCGCCGAATTGTCGGCGAACTACGACAACACCAGCGATTTCAAACAGGGTCGCGGCTCGATCGATCTCACCGGCGGCCTGCCGCTGGAAGGAGGACGCACGCGCCTGACCTTTACCGGCAATTGGACCAAGCAGCTGGCGCTGCGCTACGGCGACCGCGACAATCTGCGCCGCCGTGGGCTGGACGACATCCTCGCCAACGACCCCGGCTCTTTCTATGGTGGCTTCACCAATCCGCCGCAGGGTTCGCTGGTCAACTTCAAGACGCAGGACGGCTCGCCGCTCCAGCTGAAGCCCCAATATGGCGGACAGACGCTGTCGAGCGGCCTGGGGACCATTCCCAAGGGCTATGCGGGGATCGCGAAGGCGGGCCTTGCTCCGCTGCTCTCGTCGCTCGGCACCTTCAACCTCGACCAGCCGAATACCGCCGCCGGCACCGGCGCCCGCGCGCCGCTGCTCTATCCGATGAATCAGTACAGCGGTTCGGTCGCGGTGCGGCGCACGTTCAACAGCTGGCTGACCGCCTATGCCGAAATCGGCATGTCGCATTCCTCGGCGGTCAACACCTTCTCCAACACGCTCAACTCGGTCTTCCTGTTCGCGTCGGCCCCCAGCAACCCGTTCACGCAGGATCTCGCGATCGCGTTCCCGGCCAATCCCGCCTATGATGCCCGGATCAAGCAGGTGTCGTCGACACTGCGTACGCTGGGCGGTGCCATCGTCCGGCTGCCGGCAGACTGGCAGGCGGTCGCCGAAGTCTCCTACTCCAAGTCCAACTTTTCGGTCGCGAACAGCCCGCCGGCGATCAACGCGTTCGCTTCCAACGATCTCCAGTCCGGGGTTCTGAACGCGCTCGTCGATACCTCGACCTATCCACTCCCCTTCACCTACGACAAGACGCCTTATTATCAGCGCCAGCAGGACGGCAAATCGAGCAACGTCGCGCCCTCGCTACGCCTTGCCGGGCCGCTGCCGTTCTCGCTGCCGGGCGGCAAGCCGCAATTGACCGTCAACACCGAGATCAACACCCAGAAACTGGACTCGCGCCTTCTCACGCTGCTGACCGACGATGGCGCGGTCACCACCTTCACCCCCACCGCGCACCAGACGACCAAGTCGGTCTATGGCGAAGTCGTGTTCCCGATCCTGGGCGACAAGCATCAACTGCCGCTGATCCGATTGCTGGAATTGCGCCTGTCGGCGCGGCATGAATCCTATAGCGGCGACGGCACCGATACGTCGGACCCGGTATCCTGCACGGCACCGTTCGACGCGAAACAATATAATTATTTCGACAACTGCCCGCCGACGGGAACTGTCATCGAGCGATCGACAACCACCAATGCGCATACCGATCCCAGCATCAGCCTGCTCTGGTCGCCGATCGATGGCGTCACGCTGCGCGGCTCGTACACGACCGGCTATCTGCCGCCACAGCTCAGCCAGTTGGTCAAGGTCCCCCGCCCGCAGATCACCCTTCAGATGCGCGATCCGCAGCGTAACAACGAGTTGATCGGCACCCAGATGTTCGGCCTTGGCGTCATCTCGGGATTTTCGGGCGGCAATCCGGCCGTTCGGCCGGAATCGTCCAAGACGTGGACGGCCGGCCTGATCCTGAAGCCGCATTTCATCGACGGCCTGCGATTCTCGGTCGACTGGACGCGCATCCACAAGCGGGACATGTATTTCGATCCGCTGCTACTGCTTTTCGGTGCCGTGCAGTCGCAGTTCAACCAGTTCATCACATCCAACCCCGACCGCGTCACGCGCGGCCCGGCATCGGGGGGCTTTGCCGTCGGGCCGATCACCGCGCTGGACATATCGCTGATCAACCTGACGTCGCTGGTCACCTCGGCCTATGACTTCACGCTCAACTACGACACGAACCTGTTCGGCGGTCAGCTGTCGGCCATCGGTCGTGCGACCTATGTCGACCAGTTGGTGATCCAGCCGTTCGCCGACACGCCCGCACAAAATTACGCAGGCGTCGTCACGGCCGGTTTCGCGGCCGGCACCAGTGCATCCGGTTCGCTGCGCTTCCGAGGCAGCGGGTCGCTGCAATGGACGAAGGACCGGCTCAGCCTTGGCTGGCAGACGCGTTATCTCAGCGGCTATTACCTGACGCTGGATCGCAGCGTCGTGGCCGCGCAGGGATCGGCAAAGGTCGCCAGCCAGATGTATCATGATATGAACATCAGCTACCGCCTGCCGCAGAAGATGACGGTGCGTTTCGGCATCAACAACATCTTCAACAAGATGCCGCCGCTCGATGTGACGCAGGCCCCGCTCTATTACAGCGCGTACGGCGATCCGCGGCTGCGCAACTTCTATCTGGGGGTCAGCAAGTCGTTCTGACCCCGGCCGCCGCATCCCGTCGAAACGACGGGGTGCGGCGGACCGTCGATAGGCGCAGCGCCGCCGGACGCCGCCCCAGACATGGTCCTCGCCATTACGGTTTTCCCACCCCCGATTGTCCTGTCCCGCGACGGTTCCGCCCCCCTGTCACGGTGCCGAACCGTCGCTCGACCAGCGCCTCCCCAACCGATCAAGGATAAGTCGATGAGCCTGCGTATGATGTTGATGGCCGGTACGGCACTGATCCTGGCCCCCGTCCCGGCCTTGGCCGGACGCCCCGCGAACGCCGCAACGACCACGGCATCCCACCCGGACAGTACCCCGGCGGAGCTCGTCAAGCTGGTCCGCGACTTCACCATTCCCTATCAGACGTTCACGCTGCCCAATGGCCTGACGGTCATCGTCCTCACCGATCACAGCGTGCCGATCGTCTATACCAGCATCAATTATGCCGTCGGCTCCACCTTCGAGCCTGCGGGGCGCAGCGGCTTTGCCCATCTGTTCGAGCATCTGATGTTCAACGGCAGCGAGAATGCGCCGGGCGACTATTTCAAATACCTGCGCGACGCCGGGTCGATCGGCGTCAACGGTAGCACCGGCTATGATTTCACCAACTATCACGAGGCAGTGCCGACCGGCAGCCTGGACCGCGTGCTGTTCGTGGAAAGCGACCGGATGGGGCATCTGCTCGGTGCGATCACCCAGGGCGTGCTCGACGAGCAGCGCGGCGTCGTCCAGAACGAAAAGCGCAACAACGACAACAACCCCGCCAGCATCCTGGGCTATAGCCGCCGCAGCGCGATCTATCCCGCCTCGCACCCCTATGGCCACAGCGTCATCGGATCGATGAAGGATCTGAATGCGGCGTCGCTCGCCGACGTGCATCAGTGGTTCAAGGATTATTACGGTCCCAATAACGCCACGCTCCTGCTGGCGGGCGACATCGACCTGGCGACCGCCAAGGCAAAGGCGATGCGCTATTTCGGCGACATCCCGCGCGGGCGCGCGATCACCGCGCCCGCCGCCGAGCCGCCGGTCCTGACCGCGCCGATCAACCAGTCGTTCACCGGCCCCGTCTCTACGGCACAGATCGCCCGGACCTGGCCCGTGCCCGGCGGGCGCGACCCGGCGAACTTTTCGCTCGACGCGGTATCGGGCCTGATGACCGGCATCGACGGCGCGCCGCTGTTCGACAAGCTGGTGCGTCAGGACAAGCTGTTCAACAATCTCAGCGCCGACAACACGACCTATCGCGGCGTCGGCGAATTCACCATTTATGGCTCGGTCCGGAAGGGTGTCGATCCGAACGTCGCGGCAAAGGCGCTGGACGACGCGATCGCCGCCTTCCTGCGCAGCACGCCGTCCGCCGATGCGCTGGAGCGCTACAAGGCGACGCGGATCATTCCGGCAGTCCGCAACAACGAGACGATCGAGGCGCGCGGCGGCCTGTTGATGCAGGCCAATTCGGTACTCGGCTCGCCCGCCAAATATAAGGACGACCTGATGGCGTATCTCGCCCTGACCCCGGCAAAGGTCATGGCCGATGCGCGCAAGTGGCTGGGCCGTCCGGGCTATCGCGGCATGATCGTCCCGGGACCGCGCATGACCGCGGCCGGCGACGAAAGCGTCGCAGGGGCCGAGGTGCCCGATGCACCCAAGACCGCCGTCGTCGCCCCGCAAAGCGGCACGCGCGGCCCCATCCCCGGCGTCGGCGAGCCCCAGGCCGCCCGCTTCCCGCCGGTGCAGCACGCCAAACTGGCGAACGGTATTCCCGTCCTCTACGTCCAGCACGACGCCGTCCCCTTCACCACCGCCGAACTGTCGTTCGACGTGGGCAGCGTCGACGATCCCGCCGGTAAGCCCGGCACGATCCGCGCGATGTTCCAGATGCTGGACGAAGGTGCGGGCGGCCATGACGACCATTGGTTCAAGCAGCTGCGCGAACGGACCGGCGCGGCGATCTACGGCAGCGCGCAGAACACCGATTCCGGCGTCTCGTTCGCGGCGCCCAGCGCCAGTCTAGACACGACGCTGAACACGATGATGCTGATGCTGACCCGCCCCGACTTTCCGCAGGATCGGCTGGAGGAATATCGGCGGCAGGAATTGTCGCGCGTCACGGCCGCGCCGACCAGCCCCGGCACTTTGTTGGGCACGGCCTTCACGCAAGCGCTCGCGCCCGGGACGCTGCTCGCCAAGGCGTCGCAGGTGCCGAGCGTGGCCGAGGTCGACGCCATCACCCGCCCCGATCTGGAGGCGGCCTTCCGTCGCTGGGTCCGCCCCGAAGAGGCCAAGCTGGTCATCGTCTCGAACGAGCCGCTTGCGACGCTATTGCCGAAGCTGAATGCGACGCTGGGCCATTGGAGCGTGCAAGGGCGCGGCCCCGCCCCGGTCGCGCTGGACCCGCGTCCGGCGCTCGTCACCGGACCGCCCAAGATCGTGCTGGTCGACATGCCCGGCCAGGTCCAGGCGTTCCTCGGTGGCGGGCAACTGGTCGACATGCCGCGCAGCTATGAGGGCGTCGCACCGCGTCTCGCCAACATCGCGCTGGGCGGCGAGTTCACCTCGCGCATCAACATGAATTTGCGCGAGGACAAGCACTGGACCTATGGCGCGTCGGGCAATTTCGACGTCAACGATTTGGGGTCGAGCTATCAGGTCGAGGTGCAGCTGCAGCCGGACAAGGTCGGCCCTGCGATCAAGGAGGTGCAGAAGGAGCTGAACGCGATCGTCACCGACCGGCCGATCACGCAGGAGGAGTTCGACGAGGCCGTCGCCAACACGCTGCGTAAGAACGTCGCCTCGTTCCGCTTCGGCGGGCAGGTGATGGCCGCCGCCGCCATGCTCCAGCGCAACGGCTGGCCGGACGACTTCTTCAGCACCTTCGACGCGCGCATCCGCGCGGTAGCGCTGCGGGACGCGAACGCTGCGATGCGACAGTATCTGCAGCCTGCCAAATGGGTCTGGACCGTCGTGGGCGATGCCAAGACGATCCGCCCGCAGCTGGAAGGACTGGGCCTGCCGGTCGAGGTGGTGACCCCGGCTGAGGTGTTGGCCAAGCATTGAGGCGCACTGGGGCGGGGCCGATCCTGCCTCGCCCCGGGCAGCCATCGGCGCGGACGCGCTCCTCTTTTGACCTGGGACAGGCCATGGACATCGATCATATGCCGCGCTTCCGCCTTTGCGGCATCATGGGGCGGGCGCTGTTCGCCGCCGGGCTATCGGCCAGCATCGGCGCACCCGCCGCTGGCCAGACCGCGCCACGGCCGATCGGCAACGCCGTGGTCGACCTGAGCCCGCCGCTGCCCCGCCCCAGCGGTCCATCCTGCACCGTCACCCTGTTCGACCGGCGCGATTTCCAGGGCGACGAACCCTTGCCACTGGCCTACCGCCCGCCTGCCGACTGTCCCGGCCCGTGGCGCAAGGTGGTGCTGGAGGCGGACTTCGACGTCACCACGGGTACGCAGTTCGACCGTTCCGCCGACCTGACGCTGGGCGGTGCCACCCTCTTCCTCGGCACGACGATGGAACCCGGCGATACCTATGCCCCGCATTGGCAGGTCGCCCGCGACGTGACCGATTATGCCGCGCTGCTCCGCACGCCGACCGATGGCCGGGCGACCTTGGTCAACTATCTCGACAAGGACCATGATGCGCACGTCCATTGGGGCGCCCGTCTGGTCTTCTACGCCGGGGAAGCGCCCCGGCCGGACGGCGTGGTCCTGCCGGTGACAGCGGGACTGGCGCGGCTCGACCCGCAAAAGCCGATGGTGTCACGCACGATCCGTTTCCCGCGCAACCTGACGCGACTGGCTATCGACCTGTTCGCCATCGGGCAGGAGCGCGAGGAATTCTGGTACGATTGCGCGCCCGGCAATCTCGCCCAGCGCAACATCTTCGGGCCGCCGCCCTGCGACGCACCGTATCGCGAGGTGGAGGTACGGATCGACGGACGGCTGGCGGGCGTCCGCTCGGTCCAGCCCGACATTTTCACCGGCGGTATCAATCCCGGCCTGTGGCGACGCGTGCCCGCCCTGCGCGCGCTGAACCTGCCGCCCGCCCGGGTCGACCTCACGCCGTTCGCCGCGCTGCTCAACGACGGCCAGCCGCATGTGATCGCACTTGCCATGCCGACCGCCGGCACGTTCTTCCGCGTGTCGGGCACGCTGATCGGGACGGTCGATCCCACCCGTCCGGTGGTGACCGGCGCGCTGACCGCCAACACGCTCGCCCCCGCGCGCATCGTCACGCGACAGCTTCGCGCGCCACGAGGGCCGGGCGCGATCGGCACGGTGCAGACGATCGCCACGCGCGCCGACCGTGTCGAGGGCTATGTCGACACCCCTCACGGTCGCGTGGTCACCCGCGTCGCCTATGACCTCGACCAGCGGCTGACCAACACCCGCGACACCGGCGTGTCGAGCAAGCGCTATGCCGCACGCCAGACGATGACCGTCACGACGCACGGCGCGAAGCCATCGCGGCGCCGCATCGCCGAACGCGACACACTGGCCATCGACATCGGCGTCCAGCCGCCGCTCTATGGGGTGAAAAACGGCACGCAGATCGCGCAGGCCAGCGAGCGCACGATCAGCGACGATGGCCCCGACAACGGCCGCACGGCACAGACGCTGACGACCTTCGCCCCCAGCTTCTCGCTGTTCGCACCGCCGCGGCCCACGCCGAACCAGGTGACCGTGACCGCACACGACACGGGTGCGGGCGGACGTCGCTACAACAGAACGGCCGTGGTGACCGACGACACCGTCGTGTACACGTCCGGCACCACGACGCCCCCTGCCCGATAGGCGGCGCAGAGCCCCCCGTCAGCAGGCGGGCGGCGGCCCCTTCAGCGTCATTTGCGGCATCCGGCAATCGACCTCGCCCTTCAGCCGCGGCGCCGCGCCACTGATATCGACGGCATAGGGAAAGCGCGCGCCCTCCGTCGATCCGGGCTTCTGCCAGCCAAGCGATTCATACACGCCCGGCGTCGCCGTCACCGCCAGATACAGGCGCGCATCCTTGGGGATACGATAGGAGACGGTGGCGCTACCGGTCCCCTCGACCGCGCCCAGGCGGGAATAGGATGCATCCGCCTCGCCCCGCACCGCCACCAGCGCGAAACGCCATGCCGCGTCCTTGGCGGTCGTGGCGCCGGTCAGGCGTACGGACACGGTGTCGCGATGGCCGGTCGGGGTCAGCGGAATGAGGTCCGTGCCGAACTGGTGCAGCACCTGGTCGGACTGCGGCACGAACCGGCCCGGCCGGTCGCCCGGAACCAAGGCGGCAAAGCGGCTCCCGCCGAAGACGAACCGCGACTGCGCAACGGCGTCCAGCAGCGCGCGCTGGTTCATGAAGTCGAGCGTGACGAGCCGCGCGCCATACCATCCCATGTCGTCGGCGAAGGAGCGAAAGCCCTTCGGATAGGCGCCCGATGCCGTGCCGAGCCGCAGGATGGTCGGCACGAAATCCTCGGTAGACGCCCAAGAGGCGGTCCGCGCATTGTGGGTCCACCCCGCCCAGACGAGCGGTCGCGTGCGCGGATCTTCGAACAGCATGTTGAGGAACGGAAACGCACCGTAGCGCGCATCGGGCCACAAAGGCCCGACATACTGGCGGTTGCCGTAACTCCCGATCCACGTCGTCGAACCCGGCACGAGCAGGTTGCCGATCCAGTTGCCGCCCGCTTCCCAGATCGCCCCGGCGCTCGGACTGTCGCGCAGGCCGCCCGAATAGAATTGCATGACATGGCCGAATTCATGCGCGAACGTCTTGGACCCGTAATTGAGCATGCTCGCGGCGATCCAGATCGCGGGCGAGGCCACCGGCGTGCCCGACATCAGGTCGCCGTCCGCGACATGGGGGCGCCCGGTGCCGGAGATGTAGACCGCGATGCGTCGGCGTTCGCCGGCCGGACGGTCGGCATAAGGCATCGGTGCGCCCGTCAGATCGCGGCTCAGATGCCACACTTGCTCCGCCCACGCCCCCGCGCGGGTCAGGACGGTGCGCCAGTCCTGCCCGGTGTCGCGTGCATAGGCATAGCTGTCGCCCTTGGTGTTCGTGCCGTACCAGAAGACGAAATGCTGGATCTCGTACTTGGCGATTTTGCCCGCCTCGATGTCGCCTGGCTCCACCTGCCCCGGCTCCAGCACGGTCGCATAGCTGGCGGGATCGGGGGTGGAGGGATGCCGCGCGACTTCGGCAGCGATGATGGCCTGGTCGGCGGCGACGAACGAATCCGCGCGGAACGCGCGATAGCAGCCCTCCGCCGTCACCATCTCCACGATCCGGCGCGCCTCGCCGTCGTCGACGCCATAGGCCTGCACCATGCGCGCGCGGAACGGCGCACCGATCGCCAGCCCCTCGCGCTTGCTGCCGTCATCGTCGATCGTTGCGGGCTGGCGGACCTGCCGGATCGGGGTCCAGCGCCTCAACGGATAGCGCCCCCACGGTGCCAGTGTCGTGTGGCTCCGACAGCC
>Ga0209816_1000258_pt1 | contig 43552 bp, 39 predicted proteins | sample CoawatmetaG01DNA_FD_187509 | JGI IMG/M metagenome (GOLD analysis project Ga0209816, IMG submission 187509) | Marine microbial communities from the West Antarctic Peninsula - Coastal water metaG017-DNA (SPAdes) (version 2) | ecosystem: Environmental > Aquatic > Marine > Coastal ...
AATATATCATTGAACACTATCCTTTAGGTACTGGAGGTGGAATGTTTCTTGCTGCTCAAGGCCTGACAGAAACCTTTCTTGTTTTAAATGGAGATACTTTTATTGAAGTAGATCTAAATAAACTTTATAACTTTCATTTGAAGTCTAAATCTCACTGGACCTTTTCCCTTTTTAGAACTGGTGATTTTAAGCGTTACTTGACTATGGATATTGGCTCAAAGGGGAAAATAACCTCGTTAAGTGTAAAATCAAAAAAATTAACTGGATTAGCTAACGGAGGAGTTTATCTAATAGATCCACTTACACTAGACTTATTAGGAATTGTTTCAGGTGATAATGCCTCTTTAGAAGAACAGCTACTTCCAAATTTAATGACTAATGGTGGTGAATTATTTGGACAAGAGTGTGAGGGAAGGTTTATTGATATAGGCTTGCCACAGGATTATTTTCGTGCATCTGAGATTCTTCCAACTGCATAAAACTCCTAAGTTAGTTTGTTGGTAATATCCAATTTAATAAAATGATTACAAATTTATTTTTACATTTATTTTTAGCTATTCTATAAATTCTTAGTTTAAATTTTTTTTGAATTATATATTTAGTTAAAATGAAACCTTTTTTTAAAACTAATTCAAGGAGAGAAATTTTGTATAATATTTTAGTAACTGGTGGTGCTGGATACTTAGGTTCAACTATGGTCCCAGACCTCCTAAAAGCTGGACATAAAGTAACTGTTTTGGATAATTTTATGTTTAAGCAGACCAGTCTTAATCACTGTTGTTATCATCCTAATTTTTCAATTGTAAAGGGGGATATCCGTCAAAAAGATACAATGATGAGACTAATGAAGAGTGCAGACGTAATAATTCCTTTAGCAGCACTTGTTGGAGCTCCATTATGCTCTTTGGATCCAATAGGTGCTACTACCATTAATCATGATGCAATTGAACTAATGCTTAAGCTTCTTTCAAAAGATCAAATAGTATTAATGCCAACAACTAATAGCGCATATGGTACTGGAGATAAAGATAATTATTGTAATGAAGATTCTCCATTAAGACCAATCTCTCAATATGCTATTGAAAAAGTTGGTATTGAGAAAGAACTAATGCAACATCCAAATGCTATAAGTTTTCGTTTGGCAACTGTATTTGGTATGTCACCTCGTATGCGTATTGATTTATTAGTAAATGATTTTACTTATAGAGCAATAAATGATGGTTTTGTTGTTTTGTTCGAAAGTCACTTCAAAAGAAATTATGTTCATGTTCGAGATGTGTCTAGGGTCTTTCAGCATGCACTTAATAACCACAATGACATGAAGGGTGAAATTTATAATGTTGGTTTATCTGATGCAAATGTTTCTAAGAAAGAGTTATGTGAGCATATCCAAAAACAAGTTCCAAAATTTATATTTATTGATGAGCAAATTGGAAAAGATCCAGATCAAAGAAATTATATTGTTTCTAATGAAAAAATCCAATCTACTGGCTTTAAGACTGAATTTTCTTTAGAGCGAGGAATTGGAGAGCTTTTGAAGGGTTATACAATGATTAAGAATAGTCTTTATGGAAACGTGTAGCTTTAATTAATTCTAAATATAGCTTAAAAAACATACTATGCCATATAGTTTAAATCGACTATCAATAATTTTAATTTTAACTCTACCAATTATTGGTGAGTTGTTTAGAAAATACGTGCTCTATAGCAATGTATGGTTAATAGTAGTAGATTTAATATTAGTATTGATTTTTATTAGAACTCTAAGTAAGTTTAAACCACCAGCAATCTTTAATTATTGGGTATTTTTTGTAACTATTTTTACGATGCATGGACTGGCATTTAGTATTATTGAATTACGTGAGCCATATTCAATTATTTTTGGTCTAAGGACTGCTTTTTATCCTATGGTGGGATTTCTGGTTGCCTCAAGCGTTAATTTTGATAAAGATTTTACAGCTAAATTAATGAGAGTTACTTTGACCCTTCTTTTGCTGATATCAATATTTGGTCTTTTACAAGTAAGCCTTGATTCAAGACCATGGGAAGCACCAATTCACTGGATAAATTATTATCCTTCAGAGCTTAATTATGGCTGCCCTCAAGCATGCAGTATGGGTTATGGTGGCTCACCATTCGATAATGCTGGTGCTAAATATTTTGGAGTTACCTTATATCGACCACATTCTATATTTTTACATACTGGAAAATTTGGTCAAGTTGTATTTGCATTGGGCGCAATAGTTCTTCTATTAGCTAAAGATTTAAGTCCTAAAAATAAAGGCATAATAATATTTATTATTATTGCGTGTAATTTCGTTACCTCTCAAAGAGCCGCCTTATATTCATTATTATTTTTTGCAATTCTTTATATTTATTTATTTTCAAATAATAGAAAGAATCTTACAATTGGCTTGTTAATTATAAGTTTTTTTATAATTATTTTAGATGCTAAAGCTATCATTTTTATAGTAGTAAGAATTTTTTCTATAATTCCTGAATTGCCCTCGCGGCTTGAACTTTTTTATCAAGCGAATGGCCTTCTAGATAACGGACTACTTGGAGATGGCTGGGGGTTTTTTGCTCCAGGCTCTCAATTCTTTGGAGGCGGTAGTTTTCAACTAGTATATGGAGGAGAAGGGGCTTGGATAATCGTTGCGGGTGAATTAGGTATTCCAATTTCTATAACCCTAGCTATTTCGAATTTAATATTTGGAATATTAATATTTTTTAGATCTTTTTCTAAGTCTCATGATAACTATTTGTCTTTTTGGACATCATTTGTAATCCTTGTTTTGTTTTTATGGGCTTGCACTCATAATATTTTTGGGAGCTACCTAATGATGTTGTATGCACTTATACCAATTGGCTTATATTTTAATAAATCTTTTAACTTGAAAATAAAAGACAATATATTCTAAAGAATATTTTGATACGTGATATATTAATAAGACTTAAAAAATGCCCTGTTTTTTAGCAAAATAATTAGTTGCCTCAACAAAGCCATTAATATTTCCACAATCAAACCGCTTTCCTTTAAATTTAAAGGCAATTACTTTGCCTTTTTTTGCTTGAATTAATAGTGCATCAGTGATTTGAATCTCACCATTTTTCCCTGGTTTCATATTTCGAATAATATCAAAAATATCTGGCGTTAGAATATATCGACCAATAATTCCTAAATTGGTCGGAGCATCACTACTATCTGGCTTTTCAACCATATCTGAAACTTGATAAGTATCATCAGACCCGTCAATTAAATTTCCTGCAATAATTCCATATCTATTTGTCATTTCAACTGGTACTTCTTCTATTGCAATAATGGAGCAATTATATTTTTTATAGACCTCCTTCATTTGTAAGATTATATTTTTATTTGTATTTGTGCATAAATCATCAGCAAGAATTACTGCAAAAGGCTCATCTCCAATAAGGGGTTCTCCAGTAAGTATTGCGTGTCCTAAGCCAAGCATTTGAGATTGCCTAACGTAAGTAAAGGTACATTTTTCAATAACTGATTTTATTTCTTGAAGATAGTGTTCTTTTGAGGTGCCTTTAAGTTGGGATTCTAATTCAAATGAATTATCAAAATGATCTTCTATAGACCTTTTACCTCTTCCAGTAACAATAGCCATGGTATTAATTCCTGCCTCTAGGGCCTCTTCAACAGCATATTGTAATAATGGCTTAGTTAAAATAGGTAGCATTTCTTTTGGCACTGCTTTCGTTGCAGGAAGAAAGCGGGTTCCATAGCCTGCAGCTGGAAATAAGCACTTAGTAATCATTTTATTCACTTTTATTGTATTTTGTTCAAGTAATGCATTTTAACAAAAATTTGATTCTTTATTTAAATAAAGGCTACTCTCTAATAATATGAGATTTAAATATTATGAGTTAAAACAATTTTAACTGAAGTCTTTAATAACTAATACAAAACAATATTAACTACTTTTTCGTGTATTCTTTTCAAAAAGAAAATTCAAGGTTTTTCAAAAAAATACTCTTGATAAATTTTGATTACACATATGAAAAATACAATGAAATTTCTCTTAACAGGTTCATCTGGTTTTGTTGGCAGTAGGTTGCTAAATGCTATTAATACTAATGTAGTGCTATTGTCTCGTCGTAAAAATTCCGCCTACCCAACAACAATTTGTGATTTTATTAAAGATGAAATTCCCTCTAACATTTTTAATTCGGTTGATGTAGTTATTCATCTTGCAGGCTTATCACATGATTTAGGAGATGCAAGTAAAATTGAAGAATTGTATCGTAAAGTTAATATTGATGCGACTGTTAAACTTGCAACACTAGCGTCTCAGAATAATGTTAAGCGGTTTGTTTTTATCAGCAGTGTAAAGGCTGGGGGAAAGCCCATTAGCGGGAGATGTCGTTTAGAAGATGAGCAAGATTCTCCTGATGGGATTTATGGAAAAACTAAACGAGAGGCAGAATTAGCTATTTTAGAAATTGGAAAAAAATCTAATATGCATGTTTCTATTATTCGTCCTGCTTTGGTTTATGGACCTAATGTAAAGGGTAATTTAAAGTTAATGCTTTCAGGAATTAAGAAAGGATGGTTTCCTCCTCTCCCAGTGACTAATAACAAAAGGTCAATGATTCATGTGGACGATTTAGTTACAGCAATTTTATTAGTGGCTAAAGATAAGCGCGCTCATGGAAAAATATTTATAGCTACTGATGGGCAGATTTATAGTTCTCGGGAGATTTATGAATCTATGTGCATTATAGTTGGAAAGTCAATACCAACATGGAGTATACCAAAATTTATTTTTGATTTTGTTGGGCTGATAAGCCCTAAACTCAAATATAAGATTGATAAATTACTTGGTGATGAATGTTATCAGTCAGCGGAATTAAAAAATTTAAGTTTTAAACCAAAGAAGACTCTAATTGAGATGAATGAAACGGCTTTTTGATATAATTTTTAGTTCTGTTGTTTTATTAATAGTAGCTGCTCCAATGCTATTTATTGCAATTGCTATATTACTGACATCAAAAGGGGGTATTTTTTACTGGTCTGATCGTGTTGGAATCAATAGTGTTATATACAAAATGCCTAAATTTAGATCAATGCTAATAACGACACCTGAGGTAGCGACTAATATGCTCGAACGACCTGGAGTCTATTTAACTCCAATTGGAGATTTTTTGCGTAAATATAGTTTAGATGAATTGCCACAATTTTTATCGGTGATAAAAGGTGATATGAGTATTGTTGGTCCAAGGCCGGCGCTATTCAATCAAAATGATCTTATTGAACTGAGAAAAGAAAAAGGTGTGGATAAATTATTACCAGGAATTACTGGATGGGCGCAAGTTAATGGAAGAGATGATTTATCTATTATTAGTAAAGTTGCATTAGATAATGAATATGTAAATCGTCAATCATTAAGGTTCGATATAATGATAATTTGGGTAACATTTTTGAAGGTATTAAAGCGAGAAGGAGTGTCTCATTGATTAGTCAAATATCATTACTCCCAAGGACTAACAAAAAACTAATTATGATGTTTTTTGACTCTATTTTGCTTGTATCAATTTTATTGATATCTTTCTCAATCCGTCTTGGATATTGGTACTTCCCAGCTAGTGATCTAGTGTGGGTAATACTTTGTTCGCCTGTTATTGCAATTCCTATTTTTATTCGTTTTGGTTTATATAATGAAGTTATTCGTTATATTGGCTTTAAGGCATTAATTTCTGTCACTCAGGCGGTGTCCCTTTATGCGCTAATTTGGGGCATTATTTGTTTTATGGTTGCTATTGATGGAATACCTAGATCAGTAATATTAATAAACTGCATTTTAGGAATTGTTTTGATTGGAGGTTCGAGAATCTTGGCAAGGGGGTTATTTTCCAAATCTTTGGACTCTAGCATCAGTAATAATGTAATTATTTATGGTGCTGGGTCAGCAGGTAGACAGTTAGAAAATGCATTATCCCAGTCGACTATTTATAGCACAGTTGCTTTTATTGACGACTCAGCTGAATTAAATAAACAAGTTATTAATGGAATTAAAGTCTATAACCCAGAAAATATTAAAAATGTAGTTAATAAATATAATGTAAATGAAATATTACTAGCATTGCCCTCAGCTTCACGTCAAAGACGTAACAAAATCATTAGTTCTATAGAGGATCTTCCTGTTGTAGTAAGAACTCTGCCAGACATATCTCAAGTTGCGCAGGGCAAAGTTAAAGTTAATGATTTGCGTGAAATAAGTATATACGATCTATTAGGAAGAGAGTCCATAAAGCCAAACCAAGCATTACTCGATAAGAATATTAGAAACAAAGTGGTAATGGTAACTGGTGCAGGAGGATCTATTGGATCAGAGCTATGTAGGCAAATTATCAAATTAGGCTTTAGTAAGCTGATTTTATTCGATCACAGCGAATTGGCATTGTATTCTATTAATAAAGAATTAAATGGAATAGATAAAGAGAATAAAATTTTTCCAATCTTGGGGTCAGTAATAAATCAAAATAAATTGGAATATATTTGTCAGAAATTTAGCGTGCAAACAATTTATCATGCAGCGGCTTATAAGCATGTGCCAATGGTAGAATTCAATAATATAGAAGGAGTTAATAATAATATTTTTGGCACATTAACTTGTGCTCAAGCTGCTATTAAAACTAATGTAGAGACTTTTGTATTAATTTCAACAGATAAGGCTGTCAGACCTACAAATACAATGGGGGCTACAAAAAGAGCTGCTGAGTTAATATTACAAGCGCTTTCAAAAGAACAAAAGACTACAAAGTTATGCATGGTGAGATTTGGTAATGTTATCGGCTCCAGTGGCTCAGTTATTCCTCTATTTAATGAGCAAATACAAAAAGGTGGGCCAGTAACAGTAACAGATATTAATATTATTAGGTATTTTATGACTATTCCAGAATCGGTTGAGTTGGTAATTCAAGCTGGAGCAATGGGGAGTCAGGGGGATGTTTTTGTGCTTGACATGGGAGAACCCATTCGAATAAATGATTTAGCATGTAAGATGATTAATTTGAGTGGGCTTCAAGTAAAAAATACAGAGAATCCTGAAGGAGATATTGAGATTGAATATACTGGTCTTAGGCATGGAGAGAAGCTTTATGAGGAGCTTTTAATTGGAGGCAAAGTTTCTGAAACTGACAACTCTATGATTATGAGAGAGCAAGAAGATATGATAAGTTGGGATACACTTAAACTTAATATCGATGATTTGAAAAGTGCGAGTGATGATTTTAATAACAAAAAAGTGCGTGAAATACTAATAAAAATTGTTCCTGCATTCAAGCCTCAAAGTGATATTGTTGATATCTTGTATGATTAGTCTATTTTTTTTTGACATACTGTAAAATAATTAACTACAAAAAAATAGGATTAACTAAATGAAAGTATTGGTTACAGGGGCTGCTGGATTTATTGGCTCAGCACTAGCAATTAGATTGCTTGATAGAGGTAATACAGTAATAGGTATTGATAATCATAATGATTACTACGACCCTAAGCTTAAAAAGGCACGTTTAGAGAGGCATATTGAAAATAAAAACTATACGCATATAGTTATGGACATTCAAAATGCAGCTGATATCGATGCTCTATTTAAAAAATATCAATTTGATGGTGTGGTAAACCTTGCAGCTCAGGCAGGTGTTCGTTATTCTATTGAGAACCCTCTAGCTTATATAAATACAAATATAGTTGGATTCGGACACATTCTTGAAGGTTGTCGGCATAACAAAGTTGGTCATTTAGTTTATGCATCAAGTAGCTCAGTTTATGGTTCTAATACAAAAATGCCATTTTCAATTCATGATAATGTAGATCATCCTTTAAGTCTTTATGCAGCAAGTAAAAAAGCAAATGAACTGATGGCTCATAGCTATAGCCACCTTTATGATTTACCCACAACTGGTCTACGCTTTTTTACAGTTTATGGGCCTTGGGGCCGACCAGATATGGCTTTATTTAAATTCACCAAGGCTATATTGGCTGGTGAAAAAATTCAAGTTTTTAATTTTGGAAAACACAAAAGAGACTTTACTTATATTGATGATATTGTTGAGGGAGTAGTGAGAGTTTTAGATAATCCAGCTAACCCAAATTTTTTGTGGAGTGGGGATAATCCAGATCCTGGAAGCTCTTTAGCCCCTTGGCGTATTTATAATATTGGTAATAATTCACCTATAGATTTGTTGGACTATATTTCGGCTATTGAAGATGCTCTTAATATTAAAGCAGATAAAGAATTTCTTTCATTACAACCAGGAGATGTTCCAGATACTTATGCCAATGTTGATGATTTAGTAAAGGACTTTGACTATAAGCCCTCAATGAATATTAAGCAAGGTGTTAAGAACTTTGTTGAATGGTATAAAGAATATAACGCTATATGATTATTAAAAACAACACTAAAATTGCAATTATTGGTTTAGGTTATGTTGGCTTGCCATTAGCTATTGAGTTTGGAAAGATATTTGAGACAGTAGGTTTTGATATTAACATTTCTCGAATTTCTGAGTTAGAAAAGGGATATGATTCAACGCTTGAAGTTGAGCTTCTTGAGCTGCAAGAGGCTAAAAAACTTACGTTTACAACTAATACTAGTGATATTCAGAGCTGCAATATATTTATTATTACTGTGCCAACACCAATTGATGAGCATAAAAAACCAGTACTTACTCCTTTAGTTCAGGCCAGTGAAATGGTTGGTAAGCTTATAAAAAAAGATGACATTATTATCTTTGAATCTACAGTTTATCCTGGCGCTACTGAAGAAGTTTGTGTGCCTATTCTTGAGCAGTATTCAGAACTATCTTTTAATAAAGATTTTTACTGTGGCTACTCACCTGAGCGAATCAATCCTGGAGATAAAGAGCATCGAATAACAACTATTAAAAAAGTTACTTCTGGCTCTACGCCACTTATTGCTACTCAGGTTGACGAGCTGTATCAAGAAATCATTGTTGCAGGAACTCACAAGGTAGACAGTATTAAAATAGCAGAAGCTGCTAAAGTCATTGAAAATACTCAAAGAGATTTAAATATAGCTCTTATTAACGAATTTTCAATGATATTTAATAAATTAGGTATTGATACTGAAGCAGTACTTGAAGCTGCTGGAACAAAGTGGAACTTTCTTCCATTTAAACCGGGGTTAGTAGGAGGACACTGTATTGGTGTTGATCCCTACTATTTAACTTATAAGGCAATGGAAGTGGGCTATACGCCAGAGATAATTCTTGCTGGTCGCAGACTTAATGATAATATGGGGGCTTATATAGCGGATCAGGTATCAATACTAATGACTAAGAACCAAATATCAATTAATGGGTCACGCATACTGATTATGGGTCTAACCTTTAAAGAGAATTGTCCTGATTTACGAAATACGCGTGTAGTTGATTTAATTAAAAATCTTGAGAGCATTAAATGTAATATTGATGTTTATGATCCTTGGGTTGAAAAAGACGAAGCATATAATGAATATAGTATCAAACCAATTACCCACCCTGAAGATGGGCGTTATGATGCAATTATATTAGCTGTTGCGCACGATGAATTTAAAAAATTTACTGCAAAAAAAATCAGAGCATTTGGAAAAGATAATCATGTGATTTATGATATTAAATATTTGCTAAATGCTAGTGAATCAGACCAGAGATTATAGATTAATGTGTTTATTATTTAAGGAATTCTAGTTTGAGTTACACTCGAAAACTTCGCTATCTATTGGATAAGAAAGACCAAGTCCGTTTAATATGGCTGGTAATATTTTCAGTTTTTATATCTCTAATAGAAACAATTGGTATATCGGCAATTATGCCTTTTATTGATATTGCAATAAATTTTAGTAATATCCATACTAATCAATATTATCAATGGGCATTTGATCGCTTTGGATTTGGTAGTGAGCTTAATTTTGCTATTTTTTTTGGATCTATCCTACTTTTGTTTTATTTGTTTAGAGGTTTAGTTAATTTGCTATATGTTTATTTAATGGCAAATTACTCACAACATCTTTATGCGCATACAACAAAAAAATTATTTAAATCATATTTATCAATGCCCTATCAGGTTTTTGCTCAAAAAAATAGTAGTAACTTAACTAAAGTTATCATCACAGAGGCCTCTTTGTTGTCGGGTGTAATCAGAGGTGTTTTATTGATGATATCTGAGATTTTTATTGTTATTTTCTTATATATCTTAATGCTTATTGCTAGCTGGAAGATAACGCTTATATTTTCAGTAGTTTTGATGGCTAAATTGATTTTTCTAATGCTAAATATTTCCAGTAGCATCAAATTAGCAGGCATATCAAGAGAAAAATTCCAGGCAAAAATGTATGAGATTGTTAATAGATTATTTGGTAATTTTAAATATATTAAATTACAAGATAAGAATAGATTAAATAGCTCAAGAGATAAATTCTCTTCAGTAGCCGATGATTATGCAAAGGCAAACACAACACGTATTTTTCTGGATTCTTTTCCTAGGATATTTTTAGAGACTGGAGGCTTTTCTTTAATAATTGTATGGATAATTTATGCATTGCATGGAACTGGAGTAAATATTTCAAATATTATTCCAACTTTGAGTTTATTTGTAGTGGCACTTTATCGTTTACTCCCATCAATTAACCGAATAATAAGTGGATATCATTCTGTATTGTTTTATCATAAATCAATTGACTCTATAGATGATGTACTCAGAATATCTCAAGAGAATTTAGGTAATGAAACTATAGAGTTTAAAAATAAGATTGTGTTAAAAAATGTTAGTTTTTCCTTTAATAAGCAGTACGTTATAGAGAATGTAAACATAACAATTAATAAAGGTGAAAAAATTGCAATTTTAGGCGAGAGTGGCTCTGGAAAGAGTACTTTAGTTGATCTGATTATCGGACTATTACAGCCTAGTAAGGGTGAAATACAAATCGATAATGTCTCACTTAATAAATCAAATTTACAAAATTGGCGCTCACAGATTGGCTACATCTCTCAGCAAATTTATTTATTTGATGGCACGATTTCAGATAATATTTGTTTTGGACGAAAATTTGATAAAGGCTTCTTGAAAAAAGTTTTAAAGCAAGCCAATATTTTTAACACACTAGAAGCTAAACAGGGATTAGATACTATAGTAGGTGAGGGGGGCATTCAGTTAAGTGGAGGACAAAAACAGCGTATTGCAATTGCTAGAGCGTTGTATGGTGGGTCAGAAATTTTAGTATTAGATGAAGCAACTAGCGCCTTAGACGATATGACAAAAAAAATAATTATGGATGAAATTTACCAAATTTGTGAAAATAAAACGTTGATTATTATTACCCATCAACCCAATATAATTAGTGATTGTGATAAAATATATGAACTAAAAAATGGTGTACTGAGTACACAAAAAAAATGAATAAAATAAAAGAATTGTTCAATGCATCAATTAAGCTTAAACAAAAAGTAGTTTCTGATAATGAAGCAGTAAATAAAATTTTACAAATGGCAGAATTGATTTCTAATGCTATAGAGAATGGTAACAAATTATTGCTATGTGGAAATGGAGGTTCAGCAGCAGATGCACAACATTTAGCAGCTGAATTGGTAGTCCGCTTGAGGCCTAATGTTAACCGCCGTGCTTTGCCAGCTATTTCATTAGCAATGGATACTTCTACAATTACGGCATGCGGAAATGATTTCTCATTTGATGATATTTTTGTTAGAAGTCTAGAGGCATTAGCAAGGCCAGGAGATGTTTTGCTTGGTATTTCTACTAGTGGTAACTCTGAAAATGTTAAACGATCACTTTTAAAGGCCAAGGAAATAGGTGTAATAACTTGTGCGTTTCTAGGTTGTGACGGCGGCAAGATAAAATCTCTTTCAGACGTTGAGTATATAGTCCCATCTGATGATACAGGTAGAATACAAGAAGTACATATAATGCTAGGCCACGCATTAATGGAAACGATTGAGGATAAGTTATTACTTAATGGAACTATCTAATCTAAAGCTTTTAGTCTTTGACTTTGATGGTGTTTTGACTAACAATAAAGTTCTATTGAATGAACATGGGGAAGAGTTCGTAAGTTGTCCTCGATCTGATGGACTGGCTTTTGATGCGTTAAGAAAATAAATTAGATAAAAGAATTATCCAGCGATCCAATTTAAATTATGCAAAATGTAGAGGTTGTAAATGGCAAAAATTCTTTTTATTAACCCTAGTAAATGGGGTAGGGGCATTACTCCTATCTGGATAGCTAGTCACACTTCTATTCTAAGATCAAAAAATCACAAGGTAAATCTTTTTGATGCTACCTTCTATAAAGATTGGTCAATTGATGAATTATCTTACAATACAGCTAACAATCAATATAAACCTTCTCCTTATTGTCAGCATATTAAATTTAATGATGGCAATATACTTAGTGATTTGCAACAAAATGTGGATGAATATAAGCCGGATATAATTTTTTGGTCAGCAATAAGCTCCCATATTCATGGAGAAGGTGAGTATGTTAACGTTCAATATGGGTATGAATTAATTGATCAATTAGACACTGATTCACTAATAATTACTGGTGGACTTCAAGTTACTGCCAAAACTAAAGAAATGTTCAAGCGATTCCCAAAGACAAATTACCTCATTGCGGGGGAGTCAGAGCTTGTTCTATGCCAGGTTGCAGATGCATATCCAGAAATTGATGAAATACTAAAGATAGATGGATTAGCTTATCAAAAAAGTGGCATTGTAACTATAAATCCCAGGCAGAAGATTATTAATAATTTAGATCTAATTCCGCCCTATGATTACTCAGTTTTTGATGATCAAACCTTTTTTAGGTCTTACAATGGGAGTGTTGAAAGAGCTGTAGATTATGAAATGTCAAGAGGATGTATCTATGCATGTAGTTATTGTGTTGAGACTATAATTCAGGATTATTATGGTTTTAGTGAGGTCAATAGAGGCGTATTAAAGAATGTTAAAGGGTATTTACGAAATAAAAGTGCCACACGAGTTATCAATGAGTTTAATGAGCTTCATAATAAATATGGTATTACACTTATTCGCTGTCAAGATACTAACTTTCTAACAATAGATAAAAAAATGTTATCAGAATTAGCAATACTGATGGATGATTCAAATCTTGATATTAAGCTTTATATAGAAACTCGGCCTGAAGGAATAAATCCTTTTAACTTAAAACAGTTGAAAAAATTAAAGGTAGACGGTATTGGAATGGGTATTGAGGTTTCAGATGAAGATTTTAGAATGGGAAGTTTAAATAGATTTGCTTCACAAATTAAAATTATTAATGCCTTTAAATTGCTGAGAACTGAGGGAATCAAAAGGACTGCTTATAATATTATTGGCCTTCCTGAACAAACAGAAAGCATGATTAAAGAGTCGATATTATTTAATACGCTAATCGATCCTGATAATATAACTGTAGCTTTCTACTCTCCATATATTGGCACAATTGAGCAAATTAAATCTCAAGAGATGAACTACTTTGATGATTATGAATACAATGTTGATGGACAGCTAAGGTCAGTTTCGAAATCATCTCTTGTAGAAAGAGAGCTTTTAGAGTTTTATAAAAAATATTTTACTTATTTTGTAAAAAATGGATTTGATACTCTAGAAGTTTTAAAAAAAAGTGAGGGGCTAATTTGAATAATTTGTTATTAAACAAGGTTGTTATTGGAACATGGCCATTGAGTGGTGATTATGGTAAAGTTGATTTAAAGATTATTCAGAAAAATTTAGAATATTGCTATCATAATAATTTAAAAGAATTTGATACTGCACCTTCTTATGGAAATGGATTTATTGAATTCTGTATTGGTAAAGTTTTAGGTGGCAAAGATGATATCTTAATAAACACAAAAATTGGGAATATGCCTTTCAAAGGAAAATCTTTTAAATTGGAAGATTTAAAATTATCCTTTGAAGAAAGCTTAAAAAGATTAGAAGTTGATTCAGTGAATATACTATTTCTTCATAACCCTAGAAACGATATAGAAGACTTCGATGGAGTTATTCAATTTATGAACGCACTTAAAGTTGCAGGAAAGATAAAATTTAAAGGTGTTAGCTTAGCAAAGAATTATAATTACTCTGAAGAGTTTCTTAAAGAATTTGATTTTATTCAGGATGATGGTAATCTTCTAGATATGAGGTTTCTAAATTTAAAACTCCCTAGTAATAGTAAATTTATGGCTAGATCCCCTTTGGCAAGTGGAATATTGTCGGGAAAAATAACTAATAATAGTGTCTTCCCACCTGGTGATCATCGATCAGCCTGGTTAAAAGAAGAGAGGTTGAATTCTATTATGAAAAGGGTTGACAGGATTAATGAAGTTTCAAATATTGAACTAATTGATCTTTCGAAAAAATTTATTTTGTCTAACAAAAAAATAAATAAAGTAATTTTTGGAATAAAGAGCATTCAACATATAGATAGTATTTTACAAATTGAAAGTCTATTGACTCTTAATAAGGACATTGAGATAAAGTTAATTGAATTATATAATGAAGATTTCGGGCTTATAAATCAAAAGCACTTGGCTTTATAGCAATAATTTAGCCTTATGTTTGAAGCCTCAAGGGCACAAATTTACAAAATTAAAAACCATAAAGTTGAAAAAAAAATTATGATGAAAAATCAAAAATGCTCAATTTGTAAAGGGAATAAATTAAGAACTATTGGCTATAAAAATAAATGGAGTGCTTTATTTAATAATAAAAAAATTTTAGTTTGTAATGAGTGTGGATTTGGTCAAATTGAGCCAAAAATTGAGCCGAAATTAATTCTAGATTTTTATAAAGATGTCTACAGGAGTAAAGGTTCGCCACATTATGTTGATTTTTCTAAAAATTTACCAAATCAATACTTTTATCGTTCTAAATCTATATCTCAGTTTCTTCTTGGAATTCAGTATTTAGAGTATAAAAAAGAATATAACTTTCTAGATATAGGTGCAGGACTTGGGAAGTCTTTTACTACTGCAAATGAAATTTTTAATGGCCATGTAAATTTACATGCCATTGAAGAAGATAAAAGAGCTAAACAATTCTATCAAAAAAATTTTCAAGATGTAGTTATTAGTAGTAGTATTTCAGAATTTAACGATATTATGGATATAGTTCTAATGTCTCATTCATTAGAACATTTTGATATCGAAGATATGAATGAGTTATTTAAAAAAATTTATACTGCTATGGTTAAAAATGGGATAGCCATAATTGAAATTCCGCATGCAGATTTTAGAGATGAAGAATATGAAAAAAATCGTCCTAAAGACACTCCCCATTTAAGTTTTTTTTCGTTAGATAGTTTCAGGAAGTTGTTAGAATCATTAGATTTTGAAATTTGTTTTATTGATACAGCTGGTATATTAATAGAAGAAATGCACTCTCCAAATATTTCCCAAAATAAAAGAGTCAAGTCAGTAGCAAAAAAACTTATGTATAGATTAGGGTTGCTCCAAAACTTTGTAAGAATAAAGCAAAATTTGTCTTTAAAATTCCGCTCTATTATTGGTAAAGAATATTTTTATAAACATGTTAATTTTCAATATAAGGGAAATCGATCTGTCTTAAGGTGTATTCTAAGAAAAAAATGAAATAGTTAATTCAGGTTTGATTTATATACTCAAACAAATAGGGTATCCAGAAAATCATGTTTATGAAATGGAATATTTTGAATTTTAAGTGAAATCAAAATGAAAAAAACTTTAGCACGACGAAAAGTAAAAAAATCCTTTATTGATAGTATAGTTTTAAAATATCTGGTTCGTAAAAATCAAAATTATATTGAACTGCGAGGTAAGCAGATTGCTGTATTTGCTAATGATTGGATTGGATCTAATATCTTTGTTAAGGGGGTTTTTGCAAAGGAAGAAATAGATGACTTAATTTACATTTTTCAGATTATTAAAATTGATACAAATAAATCAACTGCATTAGATATTGGGGCAAATATTGGAAATCATGCTCTTCAGTTTGCAAATTTCTTTCAATATGTAGAAGCATATGAGCCTAATCCTATAACTTATAAATTACTAGATTTAAACTGTAATGATAATAAAAATATACGCTGCCATAATTTTGGTTTGGGTGATAAGGAAGAAAATTTAACTTTGTATGAAAACTTCTTAAATAATGGTGCCTCATCAATTTATCTTAATGAGCGAAATATCAGCTATAATAATCATGAAATTAAAATTTTAAGAATTGACTCTTTTTTAAATTCATTTAATAATATTAAATTAATGAAAATTGATGTTGAGGGGATGGAATTTGAAGTTATTTCAGGTGCGGTTAAAACAATCAGGACTCATAAGCCTATTATTGCATTTGAGCAGTTTTTAACAGAATTTAAAGCTCCAGCTAAAGAAACAAAATCGATAGATCTTTTAAGGTCCTTAGGGTACGAAATATTTTGGTTAAAAAATAACAATACACAACTGCCATGGTTTTTTCGTAGATTGAAAAATATTTATCAGTTGTGTTTTGGAGATATTCAGAATCGTGAAATAATTACTAATACAAAAGTTCCACCAGGCTCTTATAGTATGCTGTTTGGAGTTCATAAGAATAATTTAAAAGAGTTAAAGTTATAGATTTTTTTAAATACTAAAAGTAGTTTTACAGCTCAGACAAACAAATATTAATTATTTAAAATGAAAAAATATTTTTTTATACCAACTGGTAATCAAGTTTGGATTGATGTTGCCATCGATTTATATAAGAGAGGAGTTGCAGAACCTGTTTTATGGATTGGTGATGACATTCACTATGCAAAAGCCAGAAATTTTTTTGGCCAAGCTGTTGTGAGTAGACAAGAATTTATTTTTTATCCTGAGAGAATAAGAGACATTGATTACAATGGTGAGTATGTTGATTTCTTTTTATCTGATAATTATTTAAGAGCAAAAGATAGATGCTTAAAAATGATGGATAGACTTGACATGTATGGTACTTTTGGAAGGCTAGATAGAGAGGTAATTTTTAATAAATTATCTATGTGGGCTTTAATGAAAATTAATGCCAACAAGCCCGATGCAATTGTATTTGCAGAAACTCCACATTCTCATACTTATTACCTATTATATGAGATATTTTTATACTTAGACTTAGAGGTTGTGAAATTTAACTCTTGGCCTACTATACCTTTATTATTCTTACAGGATATGAAGACAGGTGATAGATATAAGAAGGAGATCAAAATTGATAGTGAGGTTTCTAAAATTATTGATAAAGATATTTTAAGCTATATCAATTATCTTAGAAATAAAAAAGATGGTCATGAATACGAGTTATCTTATATGAAGACTCAAAGACAAAAAACAAAATTGAGAAGTAAGGCTTTTAATTTTTTGACATCTGGTTTATCAGCTTTAATTAAGGAGTATTGGTTTCAGACTCGCATGTATTTTAGTCCATTCTACTACCCAATTAATCCATATAAGTTAGGTATATTTGGTAGGCATAAGATAAAAAATTTAAGAAAAAAAAGCTTATTAAGGTCACTAAAAGTATCACAAGATTTTGTAAATTTACAATGCAAATATATTTATTTTTCATTACATTTTGAGCCTGAGAGGACAACTAATCCCGATGGTGGTGTGTTTCATGACCAATTACTTGCAATTACTAGATTAAGATCTTTAGTGCCAAAAGATATAAAGATTATTGTTAAGGAACATCCAAGTCAATTTTATATGCCAGAAAGAGGGACTCGAGGAAGGAGTCCATTATTTTATGAATGTCTAAAGAATATTAGTGGCGTTGAATTAGCAGCTATAAACATGGATTCCATAGATTTAATTAAGAATAGTATTTTTACTGCCACTATTACTGGGAGCACCGCTTTTGAATCGTCGATTCTTGGAAAGCAAGCACTTGTTTTTGGTGACGCATGGTTTAATGGGTGTCCAAACATTACTTTATGGGATAAAGACATTTCTTTTGATAAAATTACTGGAAATAAAGTAGCAGCTCCAGAGGAAATTATTGCTTATTTAACAAAGGAAAAAAAATTATATGCTGTTCCAGGTTGTTTAAACCCTACTTATCAAAAAAGAGTAGCTAAGTATTTAAGTGATGAATTTTCAAAGTCTGAATTTAAAGGCGTATCACATCTTCTAGAAATTTTCTTTCATAAGTTAAACTCAAGTCATAAATAGATGAGTTCTGGAGTTATTATATTTTCTAGAATGGGGTCAAAGCGTTTACCTGGTAAGGCATTGATTGATATATCTGGCCGTTCATTACTTGGAAGAGTTATAGATAAATCAAGACAAATTAATGGTGTTGATCGAATAATTGTTGCGACATCAACAAATATTGAGGACAACGAAATTGCTTCATTTGCTTCTAATGAAGGAGTTGATATATATCGAGGCGATTCAGATAATGTAGCTGCTAGAGCTCTTGATACTTGCGATTTTTATGGATTAAAAAATTTTGCACGTATATGTGGAGATAGACCATTCTTTGATGCTGACTTAATTTCTTCAATTATTAATATTCATAATAATTCTGAGGTTGATGTTGTAACAACACTTTTTCCTAGAACATACCCGCCTGGGCTTACTGGCGAGGTTATTTCTACTGAAGCTCTTCGAAGGGCTGTTTCAAAAATGAATACTTCTGAGGATAAAGAGCATATTACAAGCTTCTTCTATAAAAATCCATTTGACTTTTCAATTAAAAACATTGATACTCCCAAAGATTTAGATTTTTCAGATATTAATCTTTGTGTAGACAACGATCAGGATTTATTACAAGCAAAATGGATTGCATCCAAAATAGATAATTTAAAAACTAGTAATGTTGCACTTGATACGCTGGTTTTACTTGCGAAAGAATGGCTTAAATTATCAAAAAATTAATATCTAAATTTACAGAGGTTACTTAATATGGTTGTTTTAGGAATTCATGATGGACATAATTCAAGTGCTGCACTTGTTATAGATGGAAAGTTAATATGTTCAATCGCAGAAGAGAGAATAACAAGAGATAAGCATCAGTATGGTTTTCCTAGTAACGCAATTCAGGCTGTTTTAAAAACTGGCAAGATTTCAATTGATGATGTAGATCATATTGCTATGGCAACTGCAACTTTACCTCCAGCTTACTTCTACACACTAAGGAATTCTACTTTTACAATTAAAGACTATTGGAAAGAGCAGAAGGAATACTGGTATCCAAAGTTATATTTGGGAAAATCTCCAAATTATAAGGAAATTTTTTCACATAGAGTTAATATGAAAAACTTTCCTTATGATGAGTCATTAATTAATGATGAACAAGATCATAAAGGAATGTGGCGAGCAAGAGTAAAGCATTTATGCAGCACTCTTGGAGTAAGTAAAGATATAGTTTCAGTACATGATCACCATAAATGTCATGCATATTATGGCTATATAGCTTGTCCAAATCGTAATGAACCTGTTTTAGTTTATACAATGGATGGTGGTGGTGATGGGACTAATGGTACTGTGTCAATTGGCCTTCCAGGAAGGCCTTTAAACTTTATTTCTCGCTCATCAAATTGTAATATTGGAAGAATGTATAGATATGCAACATTGCTTTTGGGTATGCGTCCATCTGATCATGAATATAAGTTAATGGGTTTGGCGGCATATAATAGTGATGAGTATGGTGATGAAGCATATAAGATTTATGCAGATACACTTCAAGTCGATGGACTTGGATTCAAGTATAAGGAAAAGGTTAAAGACCATTTCTTTTACTTTAAAGATAAACTTGAAGGTCAACGTTTTGATGCTATTGCCTTCGGTATTCAAAAAAGAACTGAAGAATTGTTGACAGAATGGATCTTTAATGGGATCAATAAAACTGGTATTAAAAATATAATTATGTCTGGAGGCGTAGCACAAAATATAAAGGCCAATAAGTCAATATGCGAATTAGAAAATCTGGAGAAACTTTTTATTCCGCCTGGACCTGCCGATGAGTCAATATCTATTGGAGCTGCATATGCTGAACTGGTAAAGCGAGGAGTGCCAGTTGATAAAATTGATTCCGTTTCAAATGGCTACTTTGGTCCAAGTTTCACCAATGAAGATGTTCAAAAGGCTATAAGTTCTTTTGCATTAAAGGAATGGTTAGTTAGAGAGGTGACAGCAGATGATGTAGCTCAAGTACTTGCTGAAGGAGATGTAATTGCTCGTTTTAGCATAGATCAAATGGAATTTGGTGCGCGCGCATTAGGAAATAGATCAATAATTGCAGACCCAAGACGTTCTGATGTGATTCATCACATAAATAAACTCGTGAAAATGAGAGATTTCTGGATGCCATTTGCACCAAGTATTTTGGCAGAAAGAGAGAATGATTACATGATAAACCCAAAAGGAATTGATGCCAGATTTATGTCTGTTGGTTTTGATTCTACCCCATTAGCCCAAGAACATCTACCAGCAGGGCTTCATCCGTTTGATCGTTCAGCCCGTCCTCAGATTGTTCATAAGACTGATAATCCAGGCTTCCATGCTATTATCAAAGCATTTGAAAAAATAACAGGTGTGGGTGCAGTTATGAATACTTCTTTTAATATTCATGGTGAGCCAATTGTTGGAACACCAGAACATGCAATAGATACTTTTGGTAGATGTGGGCTTCACCATTTGCTTATAGGTAAATTTTTAATAAGCAAGAATAATAATTTATCTTATAATTGATAGATAGGAGGGGAGTATGAAAACAGAATTTATTGCTGAGATTGGCCTAAATTATAATGGCAACTTTGACTTAATATATGAACTTATAAGGCAAGCAAAATATTCTGGCGCTAATGTAGTTAAATTTCAACTAGGATGGCGATCAGGAAAAGGTGAAATAAATCAACTTGATAAGGAAAAAATAAATAAACTTAAACTTTGGGCAGATTATTTTGAAATTGAACTTTTATTTTCAGTTTTTAATAAAGAGGCTTTAGAGCTAATAAAACCATTTAATATCGATCGTTTTAAAATTGCATCAAGAACTGTAAAAGATGATTTAGATTTGGTGAAAGAGATTGTAGATATTGGTAAACCTACAATTATCTCCTTAGGTATGTGGGATAAGACTCAAAAACCAATTTTAGGCTATGAAAATGTTAAATATCTATGGTGCAAGTCTATATATCCATCAACTCCATGGGATATTCTAGATATGCCCAAAGATTTTATTAAGTCAAGTTTTGATGGATACAGTGATCATTCAATTGGAATTGATTCAGCATTATTAGCAATTGCTAGAGGTGCGAAAATTATTGAAAAGCATTTTACACTGGAGAAATCAAATACATCGATAAGGGATCATGCATTAAGCGCCTCTCCTGAAGAGTTTAATCAAATGACTCAAATAGGAAGAGAAATGTCTAAAAAAGTTAGTCTTGGCGTCTAATGAAAATTGTAATTTTGGCGAGTGATACCCCACATAGAAGATATTTTATAAAAAAAATTATTGCCGCAGGAGCCCCTGTAAGTTTAATAATATTTGAAACAGAATCTATCAAACCATCATTTCCTATAGGGCCTTTTTATGTCAAAGAAGAAAGCTCTTTCGAAGCAAATAATTTTTTTATAGACTTTAATGATAATTTGGATGAATATTCAATTAAATATGTAAAAAATATTAATAATTTGCAAAGCCATGCTTTAATTAGTAATGAATGTCCTGATCTATGTCTAAGTTTTGGTACTAGGAAAATTTCAAGTAAAACTCTTTCTTTATTTAAAGATGGAGGAATAAATGTTCATAGAGGTATTGCTGAGAAATATAAAGGTCTTGATTCAAATCAATGGGCCTTTTATCATAAGGACATTGAAAACATCGGTGTTACATTACATCTATTAGATAATAATCTTGATACTGGTGACATTATCTTTCAGGAGCCACTAAGATATCCACTCAACTCTAAGATATTTCAAATGCGTTATTACGAAACTATACTTGCAACAAAGTTAACTGAAAAGGCACTTAAATCTTATTTATCAGGGAGTCTTAAGGTTAGAAAACAAGAAAACTCAGCTAGATACTACTCTTTCATGCCTCTTGTATTAAAAGAACAATTACCCTTTAATATTCATACTGAGAACAAAAGTAATGCATAACCCACTTACTATTCTTTTATATCATGGGGTTAGTAGTGAAAGCAACATTGGTATTGAGAATTATTCTGGTAAACATATTAATACAAAAATTTTTGAAAATCAAATTTCTTATATCTCAAAAAACTGTAATGTTTTAACAATGGATGAAGTTGTTGATATTCATAATCAAGGGTCAGAATATCCAGAAAATGCTGTTGCAGTTACTTTTGATGATGGTTTTAGGAATAATTCTACTGAAGCTCAGCCAATATTAGAAAAATATAAAGTTCCAGCAATTTTTTATGTAACTTCTGGAATTATAGGTACTAATATTATGTTTTGGGTTGATAGCTTGGAGGATTGTATTAACAACTCAACAGTAGCCTCAATAACTTTGGAGCTAGACTCCAAAAGAACCTTTTTTTTAGAAAATAATGTTCAAAAATTAAAAGCATTAATTGAAATCAAATCTTATTGTAAAAAAACTACCATAGAAGAAAAAAATAGAATAATTAAAGATTTAACTGAGCAAACTATGTGGCTACCTAAAGTAAGCAGTTCTAAAAATTATGAGAAGCTAAGATGGGATGAGCTTAGAAATCTTGCTGCATCAAATTTGTTTACAGTGGGGGGGCATTCATTCTATCATGATGTCTTAACTTCATTTAATGACGATAAAAAACTTGAAATTGATATTAAAAAATCAATTGAATTGTTGGAGAGTAACTTAAGTACCTCTATAATGCATTATGCTTATCCTGAAGGTCAAGAAGAGCACTATAATTTAAAAGTTATTGATACGATGAGAAAATATGGAATTGTTTGCTCACCCTCAGCAATTCATGGAATTAATAGTGGCGAGTACGATTTATTTAACCTTCGAAGAATTATGGTTGGTATTAATGATGTAAAATTTCCATTTAGAATATAGCAAAATTATGAATTCATCCCCATTAGTCTCAATTTATATTCCCTGTAGAAATTATGGTAAATTTTTAAGTCAAAGCATAGAGAGTGTTATTAATCAAATATATACTAATTGGGAGTTATTTATAATTGATGAAGGCTCAAGTGATGAAACTCTTCTAATAGCAAATAAATACAAAATGGATAATCCAGATCGTATTTCAGTTATTAAAAATGATAAATCTGTTGGACTACAAAAGCTATCAAATCATATTTTGAGAATTGCCAATGGAAAATATATGATGAGATTAGATGCAGATGATTGGCTTAATGAGTGTGCTTTATTGGTAATGACTGCAAAGCTAGAAATCGACCCAAATATTGGATTAGTCTATGGAAATTATTTCTATGTTGACTATAAAGGCAAAGTTTTAGATATGGAATATCGTCACAAATTAGGTGAGGAGGATGCTGCAGGGCATTTAGCGCCTCATGGAGCTTGTACAATGTTTCTCACGCGAGCACTTAAAAGTGTTGGAGGATATTCTGAAAATGTTAATGCACAGGATGGGTGGGATTTATGGTACAAGCTTTTTAAAAGAACTGGAGCAGCTAGTTTAGACATACCAATATTTTATTATCGTCAACATGGTGAGTCGATGAGCCTCAATCAAAAACGTCTTCTTAATGCACGAACAACAATATTTAATGATGTAAATAAAAATTTAGAGGGAGATTATAATATTTCTTGTGTAGCTGTGATTCCAGTTCGAGAATCCTATGATAATTTTGCCAATGTCCCTTACCAAAAACTGAGTGGCGTCTCACTTCTTGAGAAAGCAATTCTTTCTGCAGCTAATTCTGAAAAAATTAATGATGTCATTATCTCTTCTGAGAGCCAAAAAGTATTAGATTACTCACTTTCTCTAGAAAAAGAGGGAAGAGTTCCAAAACATTTTCGACTCAAGAGATCTTCAAGTCATGAGTCCTCTAGAAATATTCCAATTCAAAATTTGATGCTAGAAGCGGGAGATTATTACAAAGAACTTAAAGGTGAAATACCTGATGTTATTATGTTTTTAAATCTTCATGCTGTTTATAGAGAAACTTCACATATAGATTCAGCATTAAGTATTCTTAAAATTACAGAAAGTGACTCAGTAGTATCAGTAAAAGAAGAGAGAGACCCAATGTTTTCTCATGGAGTAAACGGATTAAATCTTTTAAATCCAGGACGTTTTAAAGATTTAATTTTTGATAGAGAGCGTTTATATCGTTTTAATGGTGCAATTATTGCTACTTGGACGGAGATATTAAAATCACATAGTGTTTTTGGAGAACAAATTGGTTATATTGAGATGCCACTGGAGCAAAGTATTCAAGTTAAAACAAATAAAATGTTAGATTACTTAAACTATTTATCATCAAATTAAAAAAACTACTTTAATTAGATAACTTCAATATATCTTTAAAAAGAGTTTTTAATATTTTTTAAGATCTCTCTGCGGGTGAATAACCGAAATTAATTTATTATTACTAAGCAAGCCTTATATAAAATGCCAGAAAATAATAAAAATATACCAACTATTATATCCAAAGCAAATAAAAATAATCAGCTTCATGTTTTTTTAATAAATGGCCCCATTAGTTTAGTAGTATCAAGAATGATAATTGATGATTATGGTATAAAAAAAAATAATTTATTTATATCATGTATGAGAAATACTGATACATCTTTGATATATCCAGCAGAATTTCTACCAAATGAATATTGGTATGATCGATATTTTGAGAAGATATTTGGTATCAGGCTAAAGGCATTACGTATTCTTAAGAAAATTCTCGAAAAAAATAAAAACTTTATTCTTTATTACTCATGGGCTGAGCTTGGGACGGAAAAAATAATTGAATCAAAAAATTGTATTGGACATATTTATATAGAAGAAGGGCAACTTTCATATGCAAAGATTGAGCCTTTTAACTATAAATCTAGCCCAATTTTTAAAACTATTACGAAAAATATTTATCATTTAGCGTTAAGAAAATTAACTAGTAATTCTAGTTATGCTACTGATTATTCTAAACGGGTTAAGTATCATTTTAGAGATGATGCAGAAGCATTTATTGGAATAACTCCAGGAGTCTTTCCTTTAATTCCAAAAGAAAAGCGTTATTTTTTAGATAATTATAAGATTTTAAAGAAATATTATAAGCCAAAATTATTAGGCATTAAAACAATAGGGTTGACTTGTGCAGAGAGACGTCTTAAGAGGTCTCAATGGAGTTTAATGCTTAAGAAACTTGTCAAAAGAATGCCTCAAGGTGGAATAATTAAACTCCATCCCAGTTTTATTGTTGATCCTAAAAAAGTAGAGATAATTAAATCATTACTTAAAGAGATAGGTCCAGATAATATTATGATTTGTGATGATGATGTTATCATTGAAATTGAGATGCTTTATGAGCCTAAGGTCTTAATTGGTTCTCTAACTTCTCTAAGTGTTTATGCCAACGTTTTTGGTTCAAAGTTTGAGGATGTAGAGTTGTATTAGAAAACAAATTTTGTCTCTAAATAGAATTTTATAAGGGATGATATAGTCAGTATGAAAATTTTAATTGTTATTGATAATTTTGCCTCTGGAGGCGCTCAAAGAGTTCAAATTTCTCTAGCATTGGCTCTTATAGACAAGGGGCATGTTGTGGAATTTTTTACTTATAAAAAAGAATTTTTTTTTAAACCTGTTCTTGAATCTAATAATATTAAAATCTTTTCTGCGACAAAAATATCAAAAGGTTTTTCTATTAAAACTCTTAAGAGATTAAGAAGCGTAATTGTTTTTAATAATTATGATGGTGTAATAAGTTCCTTACATGCACCAAGTATCTATGCAGCATTAGCAATGATAGGAGTTAAAAAAACTAAATTAATTGTATGTGAAGAAAGCTCTTCAAATGCTCCAGTGAATCTTTTAAGGAAATTCCTTTTCTATTTGGCTGCAGTATCTGCCGATTCAGTTGTCACAAAAACTTTTGATGAGGCTAAGTTACTTGGAAGATTACCAGGGCTCTCTCATAAGATACATCCAATTTGGAATGGATTCAAAATTTCACCTTTTAACAATATTCAAACTATTGATAATAAAACTACTAAGCTTCTAGTTGTTGGTCGCATTGCTTATCCAAAAAATGGAGTTAATTTATTAAAGGCTCTTTTACTTTTTTATGATCGAAATGGTTGGGTACCTAAATTAGAGTGGGCAGGCAGGCGGGATAATGATAAAAGATCTTTAGAAATGCAAAAACAAATGGATCAGTTTTTGCTTAATCATCCTACAATTGCTTCAAATTGGAGTTGGCTAGGAGAAGTGGATGATGTTAAAAAATTATATCATCAGTCTGATGCATTAATTCTTGTTAGTATTTATGAGGCACTTCCAGCTGTTATTATGGAGTCAATGATTGAAGGATGTTTTGTTATTGCATCTGACATTTGTGATAACAAACTAGTTATTGGAAATAATGAGCGAGGATTATTATGTAAACCTTTATCACCAGAGTCAATTTGTGATGCGATTGAAAAATTAAATACTTTGAGCTTTAATTCTAAGAAAAAAATATTAAAAAATGCAAGAGTATTTGCTGAATCAAACTTTAATGTTGACAAAATGGTTAGTTCATATGAGTTGCTTTTAACCAAAAATACCATTTAATTATGTCAAAACCTAAAATACTCGTAGTTGGTGGCTTTCCAGGAACAGAAAAAGTGGTTTATGGAGGAATTATTAGATCTTGTGAGCTTCTTATTAAATCCACAATAAGAGATCGATTTGAAATAATAATTTTGGATTCTTCACAAATATCAAATCCACTACCAAACGTAGTTATTAGAGGCTTATTAGCCATATGGAGACTCTTTTTACTTATTATTAAGATAGTAAAGCATAAACCACAAGCTTCGTTGATCTTTGCTTCGGATGGTTGGAGCTCTATTGAAAAGGGCCTAATGATTCTAATTTGTCGATTCTATGGAAGTAAAACGTTGATATTCCCAAGGGCTGGAAATTTGATTAATCAAGTTGAAGGCTCAAATACCATGTTAAAGTTAATTAAAATATTTTTTGGTAGTTCTGATATTTTTCTTTGCCAAGGGAAAAAATGGAATGAGTTTGCAGTTAACAAACTAAATATGGATCAGTCTAAAGTTAAGATTTTGAATAACTGGACTGCAACTGAAAATCAGTTGAATATTGGTAAAAATAGGAGCTTCTCATCTGTTGACAAGGTTCCAAAAATTATTTTTGTTGGATGGCTCGAAGAATTTAAAGGTGTTTTTGAGTTATTGGAGGCATGTAATAACCTTCATTTAGATGGAATAAAGTTTCACCTTACATTTTTCGGTGGAGGAAATTCTGAAAAATCGGCCAAGGAATACACATCAAAAAATGCTTTAAATGAACACATATCTTTTTTTGGCTGGGCTAATTCATTAGATTTAAACAAACATCTAGAAGAAAGTGATATTTTTGTTCTTCCATCATGGTCTGAAGGGTTGCCAAATGCAATGATCGAGGCAATGGCTGCTGGACTTTCAGTAGTAACTACTTCTGTTGGGGTAATACCAGATTATATTCAACATGAAAAGCATGCCTTGATAGTTCCGCCACAGAATGTTAAGCTTCTTGAAGAATCACTAAAGAGACTAATTATTGATGCAGATTTAAGGTCAAATATTGCAATGGAAGGGCATAATATAGCAGCTAATCTCTTTTCTGTTGAGTCCAATATGGCAATACTTGGGGATATAATAGAAGATATGATTTAATAGGCTTAATAGCTATTGATTTTTAAAAAGTACTAATAATAAAAGATAAGTACTAACTTTTCTGTTGTCATAGCAATCTTTGAAATTTTTTTCTGCTAAGATAGAGGTGATTACTGCTTCATAGATTAGTAGATATAAACTAGAGAAATATTTAATTACTGTAAGAAAACTCCAGTTTTAGAATATTTTAGTTTAATATGAAATGATCAATAAAATATCGAACTGCACCACTCCCGCCACTTTTATTTACATGGATTATATTAGGAATTTTTTTAACCTCAAATACTGCGTTAAGAGGACATGCAGCTAGACCTACTTTCTCTAATAAGTCCTTACAATTTATATCATCACCAATATATGCAACATTATCAATACTTATTCCTTCTTTAAGGCAAATCTCTTGGACAATTTCAAGCTTACCTTTTTTATTTAGACCTTGAAAAAGATAATCAACTTTTAATTTTTTTGCACGATTTTTTACAATATTGGTATTTTCACTTGTAAGAATTCCAGTTTTAATACCTTTTGATTTTAAAAGTTCAAAGCCTTTGCCATCATGAGTATTAAATTTTTTAAATTCCTCTCCATTTTCACAATAATACATACCGGCATCAGTAAGAGTTCCATCAACATCAGAAAGGAATAGCTTAATCTCTTTAGATGGAATTTTATTTAAAATATACTTAAACATTAGGGTTTCAGCAATGAACCAATCATCTTCTTCATCTATTTCAATTAAATTATAATCATCCATTTCATAGATTGCTATATCTCCACTTAATCTATTGCTATCTCTTTTAATATTTCCAATGCTATTAATATAGAAAGCACCATTCTCTACTAATAATCCTTGAAAATCTTGCCTTCTAGGCCGATTATTAAAATCATAATTAATTGGAATATTTTTTTCATCCCAAAAGAACTTTTTAGTTCTTACGCAAGTAAGGAGAGAGTCTTTTTTTTCTTGGTCTAGAAGTTTAATTGCTTTATCAAAATCACTTGCTTTAGTTAATGGAGAGGTAGCTTGAACCAATAAAAATAAATCATTATATTGATAATTACTTTTATTTATGAATTCTAACATGACTGACTCTGTGCTAGATTCATCCGTAGCATTTTTATCTTCTCTTTTATAGGTAGTAACTTTTGAAAATGAGAAATCATTCACTATAGACTCTATCTGTTCACAATCAGTTGCTACATAAATACTATCGATACTTTTAGAATCTTGAAGAGATTTAAGACTCCAATATACTAATGGTTTTCCACAAAAAATTTTTATATTTTTAAGCGGTATTGATTTACTCCCACATCTAACAGGGACAAATGCTATATTCATCCTAATTATCTCTATTTTTTAATTTATCACGCTGAATTTTTTCTATGGGAAGTATTTCACTCTTCTTAAAATTTAATGCCTCATAGGTTAAATTTAAATCTCGAACCAGCTTTTGCAATCCTTGTGGCTCTAATGAAGCTGCATGATCAGTCCCTTTCCAAGCCCTATTCTTAGTAAAGTGTCTTTCAATCCACTTAGCACCTAAAGTGTATGCAGATATATCTAGAGCTACTCCTAAATGATGCCCTGAAAACCCAATACTGTTGACTCTATTGCCATAGTTACTGTATAGCCAATTTATCTCTAATAACGCGACATCTTGAGCTGGGACAGGATATCCTGATGTGCAAGAATAAATCAATAATCTTGACTTAGCTTGATTCTTTTCCTCAAAAAATGAAACAATATTCTCAACCTCGTCTTTTGTAGTCATTCCGATAGATAGTTGAACTTGTCCCTTAAACTCATCTCTAAGTACTTCTAACATATTAAAATTATTATTACATGCAGAAGGTACTTTTAAAAATTCAGGTTCAAAAGTAATCATTTCTTTGGCACTAGTTACATCCCAAACAGAGGTTGAGTATACAACCCCAATACGCTCACAATATTCTTTTAACTCTTTATTTTGGTTAATATCAAATTCCAAGAACTCTCTATGCGCTCCGTATGTATCACCATAAGAATTCTGAGGAGTAGGATGTGGAGAATTGTATTTATTTTTTGATAAAAGCTCAGTATTGTTCCTTTTTTGAAACTTAACATATTCTGCGCCTGATTGTTTTGCAAGATCAATTAATTCTTTTGCAATAATCATATCTCCCATGTGGTTGCAGCCAATTTCTGCAACAATCTTTGGTTTTTCATAATTAAAATTAAATTTCATATTAGTCTCTTAAATATTCATCAAAAAATCATATTCATTTGCATTGCAGATATCCACTTTCTCAAATAAGTATCTAGGGCCACAATGAAACTAGTAGCTCTAAGTTGCCAGCATTATTTAGCTTTTCAACATTAATAACAGTATTATTTACAATGTGACAAAAACAGTTGCGCAAATAAAACCATCATTACCAGTCACTAAAAAAGTTTTATGCACTATTAAATTTTAATTGAATTTCAATGCAATTAAAAGATTTATCAGAAAGAATACACTATATTACAACAGATCATTTATGTTCTTATCCATCATTTTCACGATATAGAAGAGAGGGATTATAAAAAGATTTCTAAATGGTTAAATCAGATTGGAATAATGACTCTTAGAGGAATAAATGGTGCAGCTTAACTATTGTTTCACTCATAAAGAGAAAGATTATCATATTTCAGCTAAACTCTTCTCTGTTGAGTCCAATATTGCAATGCTTGGGGATATAATAGAAGATATGATAGTTAATTAGCAAAAAAATACCTAAATGGAAAGCACAATGTTTAAAAATAAAACTTTACTTATAACTGGCGGAACTGGCTCTTTTGGATCTGCTGTCTTGCAAAGGTTATTAACTTTAGATATTAAAGAGATCAGAATATTTAGTCGAGATGAAAAAAAACAAGACGATATGAGGCGAAAATTTGCTGATAATCGAGTTAAATTCTATATTGGTGATGTTAGGGACTATGGGTCAATCATAAATGCTATAAGAGGCGTTGATTACGTGTTTCATGCAGCAGCCCTGAAGCAGGTTCCATCATGTGAGTTTCATCCTATTGAGGCTGTTAAGACAAATATACTAGGAACTGAAAATTTACTTACTGCAGCAATTGATACAAATGTTAAGCGTGTGATTTGTTTAAGTACAGATAAGGCAGTCTACCCAATTAATGCTATGGGAATCTCTAAAGCAATGATGGAAAAAGTATTTGTTGCTAAATCCAGACAAGGTGGAGATTCAACAGTTATTTGTGGAACTAGATATGGTAATGTTTTGGCGTCAAGAGGCTCTGTTATTCCTTTATTCGTAGAGCTTATCAATAAAAATCAAGAATTAACAATCACTGACCCTAATATGACCCGCTTTATAATGACTCTAGATGATGCAGTTGATCTAGTCTTGTTTGCGTTTGAGAAAGGAAAGCCTGGAGATATTTTCGTTCAAAAAGCCCCTGCAGCCTCGGTTAGAACTATGGCTAATGCTTTGAGTGAATTAATGGATAAGCCAAATCATCCAATACGAATTATTGGTACACGGCATGGAGAAAAAAAATATGAGTCTTTATTATCAAGAGAGGAGATGGTTTTTGCTGATGATATGAAGGAGGGTTATTATAGGATTTCTCCTGATTTAAGAGATTTAAATTATGCTAAATATGTAAACTTGGGTGAAGAAAGTATTACAAATGCAGATGGATATAATTCAGAGAACACAGAGCAATTAGATATTGCCGGAGTTAAGTCATTATTAAATAAATTAAGTTTTATTCAGTCTGCCTCAAAAGGTAAAGTTATTAATCCTGAACAGTAATATGAAGATATTAGTTACTGGTGCAGATGGATTTATTGGAAAAAACTTAGTTTTTCGTTTAATTGAATTGGATATTTCTGTTGTTACATTTACTCGTAAAAATTCTATACAAGACTTGCCAGATATATTAGAAAAAGTAGACTTTATAGTACATTTAGCAGGAGAAAATAGACCTTCAGATGATAAAGATTTTGATTTTATAAATGTAGGGTTGACTATGTCAATCAGTGAAGCTGTAAGACATATAGGTAGAAAAATTCCTATTATATTTACCTCCTCAGTGCAGACTAAACTTGCTAATGCTAATGCTTATGGAAAAAGCAAGTTAAAGGCTGAGGTTATCCTAAAGAAGCTTCATAGCGATATGGGGAATCCTGTATACATATTCCGTTTACCAGGAGTATTTGGAAAATGGTGCAAACCCAACTACAATTCTGTTGTGGCTACTTTTTGCCACAATATAAGTCATAGTCTTCCTATTCAAGTTAATGACTCATCGCTTGATTTAAAATTGGTTTATGTGGACGATGTGATTAAAGAGTTTGTTTCAATAGTTCAAGGGGAGAAGGCCAACAATAAAGAGTTATCTATTCAGCCAGAATATAAAATTACACTTGGTGAGCTGGCTAACCAAATTAAAAGCTTCCGTGAGAGTAGAAATTCTCTTATTTCCGAAAGAGTTGGGGGTGGCTTGATTCGTAAATTATATTCAACCTACGTTAGTTATTTTTCTCCAGAGCATTTTTCTTATTCTTTGGTTAATTTTAATGATGAACGTGGAATGTTTGCAGAGGTTTTAAAAACTAAAGATAGTGGCCAATTTTCATTTTTTACTGCAGAAAAAGGGGTTACTAGGGGCGGGCATTATCATCATTCTAAAACTGAAAAGTTTTTGGTGATTAGTGGAGAGGCTAAGTTTAGGTTTAGAAATATAATTACTAATGAAGTGTGCGAGATCTTTACTTCTGAGAAAAAACTAGAAGTTATTGAAACTGTGCCTGGTTGGTCTCATAATATTGTCAATATTGGCAAAGAAAAGATGGTGGTTATGCTTTGGGCAAATGAAATTTTTGACCAGAATAATTCAGATACCATTCCATATAAAGTATAAGGTTTAGTAGATATGAAGAAATTAAAAATAGTAACAGTAGTTGGGACTCGGCCTGAGATTATTCGTCTTGCTTGTGTCATTAAAAAACTTGATGAGTACTGTGAGCATGTATTGATTCATACGGGGCAAAACTATGACTACGAATTAAATGAAATATTTTTTAATGATTTGGGCATTAGAAAGCCTGACTATTTCTTAGGTGCAGCTGGAGTAAATAGTACTGAAACTATTGCTAATGTAGTTATAGAAGTTGATAAAGTTTTAGAGGTTGTTAATCCTGAAGCAATGCTGGTTTTGGGCGATACTAATAGTTGTATATCAATATTGTCTGCGAAGAGAAGGAAAATTCCAACTTTTCATATGGAAGCTGGAAATCGATGCTTTGATCAGCGAGTCCCAGAGGAGATTAATCGCCGTTTAATTGATCATATTGCAGATATTAATTTAACCTATAGCACTATCGCGAGAGGCTATCTTTTAAATGAAGGCTTACCTGCAGATATGATTATCAAAACTGGGAGTCCGATGTTTGAAGTTTTAAATACTTATAAGAATGATATTGAGTCATCAGATATTCTTGAAAAAATGAACTTAACAAAGAGCCAATTTTTTGTTGCAAGTATCCATAGAGAGGAAAATGTAGATTCTGATAAGAGCTTTTTAATGATAATAGATTCGTTAAATACAGTTGCAGATGTATATCAAATGCCAGTGATAGTTTCTTCACATCCTAGAACCCAGAAACGTATTGATTTAATGAAAGTTAAACTAAATCCTATGATTAGATTATTAAAGCCATTAGGCTTCTTAGATTACAATAAACTTCAAATTTCTGCAAAAGCAACATTATCAGATAGTGGAACAATAAATGAAGAATCATCTATTATGAACTTCCCTGCATTGAACTTGCGTGAAGCTCATGAAAGGCCAGAGGGCATGGAGGAAGCAGCGGTTATTATGACAGGCCTTCATAAGGAAAGAATTATGCAATCTTTAGCAATTATTGATAAGCAGCCAACAGGGAGTCAGAGGCTAATTCGTCAAGTAGACGATTATTCTGTGCCAAATGTATCTGATAAAGTTATACGCATCATTCATAGTTATACTGATTATGTAAACCGTGTAATTTGGAAAAAATATTAGTGCCAAAAAAAATATTAATTGTTACAGAGGTTTTTTATCCTGAAGAATTCAAGATAAATGATGTGGCTTTGTCATGGAAGGATAAAGGATATGATGTTGATGTTTTAACTCTGACTCCGACATACCCCTTAGGTAAGGTTTTTCCAGGCTATAAAAATTGGTTTTTTAAAAAAGATGAATACAATGGTATCAGTATTTATAGACTACGTGCTGTTTCTGGTTATAAGAGTAGCTCAATTAAAAAGATATTTAAATATATCAATTTTATGTTTTTTGGCGGTATTGCTGCTATTATTATTGGCAGAAAATATGACTATGTTTTTGGGTTTAATATAAGCTCTTTAACCGATATGTTCCCAGCAGTTCTTATTAGTAAACTATATAACAAACCAACTATGTTTTGGGTTCAGGATATTTGGCCTGGCAGTGTTTATGCTTATGGCTTTAAAAAGTCCAAGATTCTTTCAACCTTTCTAGATGCTTTTGTAAAGTTCATGCATCATAATATTGATGCTATTGCTATTTCAAGCAAAGGTTTTGAGTCAAAAATAAAACCTTATTCTAAAGAAGACATGAACTTTATCTATGCTCCAAACTGGGCAGATGATTTGAATATGGATTTAGAACCTTTTATTTTATGCAAAGATGAAAAAGTTCATTTTACTTTTGCAGGAAATATTGGCAAGATGCAAAATTTAGAAAATATTATTAACGCTTTTTCCCTTTTATCAGGAGACTATCAGCAAAAAGCTCAGCTTAATATTTTTGGAGATGGGTCTAATTTAACTGATTTAAAGTTACTAGCTAATAATAATAAGAATATTGTCTTCCATGGAATTATTGAACGCAACCAAATGGCTAAAGTCTATAAAGCTAGTGATTTTCTGATTGTGTCTTTAATTGATGAGCCTGTTTTTGAAGTAACTATTCCTGCAAAAATGCAAACTTATATTGCAGCAAAAAAACCAATATTAGCTATTATTAAGGGAGAAGTGGCAGATATTGTGGTTAGTAATAACTTAGGAATAAGCGTTGATCCTTCAAATCTAGAGTTGATTAAAAACTCTTTTTTAGCGTGTATTAAAATGCCCTTACATGAAAAATTAGAGTTTATCAAGAATAGTGATTACTTGATTCATTCAACATTTAATAAAGGCCATATTATTGATAAATTAACATCGACTTTGGTCAATGTGAAGAAAAAAACTGCCACTTTAAGTGCCTCTCAACTTACTGATAGTTCTCGTCCAGAGGTCGATTCATTAAGCTCAGTAATAGCTTCGCCATTAGAAGGGATAAAATCTCTTAATAATATTCCTTTATCTGAACCTTTTTTTTCAATTATTACTGTGAATTTAAATTCAGGAAAAGAAATTTTAAATACGATTAATTCGATCAAAGATCAAAGTTTTAAAAATTTTGAACATATCGTAATTGATGGATTAAGTAAAGATATTAGTTATGAAATGCTATTAGACAATCTAAAATCTTTTGATTTTTTTTCCAGTGAAAAAGATGATGGAATTTATGATGCAATAAATAAAGGCATAACTAACGCAAAAGGTGAATATTTAATTCTCCTTCATTCTGGTGATTTTTTTAGTGACAAGTATTCACTAAAAAATATTTCAGAATATATTGTTAATAATCCCTCATATGATGTCTATTTATCTGATGTCTTAATTGGGCCTTTTTCAAATAATTCTAATTCATTTAGATATTACCCATCAGATGTTTTTACCACTAGTCGAATGCGTTTAGGAATAATGCCTCCTCATCCAGCAATGTTTTTTAAAAGAGAGATGCATGAAAAAATTGGACTATACTCAACTAAATACAAAATCGCAGGTGACTTTGATTTGATTGTTAGAATGTTTCAAATAGAAGGCTTGACTTATACTTCTTGTAATAAAGTTTTTATAAATATGGCGGCTGGCGGCTTAAGTGATAAGTTTTCTAATAAAATTTTGCTGCATAAAGAGATATTAGATATCTGTAGGAATCGAAATCTACAAACTAATCATTTTTTACTTCTATTACGATATTTAATTAAGCTTCCTGAGATAATTCCAATACTTGCTCGAAGCAAGCGTTATTTGAAACCAAAATTTTTTTTACCTCGTAAAGTTAAATAAGATTGTTAAGGAATATTAATTGAAAAACAAAATACAATTTTTTTTTAAGGAAATGGATGAGGCTAGGATTACTTTATTTTTTTTAATACTTTTTAATTCTTAATCAAGAAATGACTTCAAAGCTTAAAGTTGGTTTAATAATAGATAGTCAAATAGTGACGAAACAAACAGATCATTTGATTCAGCAGTCACTTAAATCTGATTTATACGATATTTCTTACTTAATCATTCAAGAATCATTTCATCATAAGGATAATACTCTCTCTAAGATATTTCGATACATCAGAATAAATGGCTTAAACAAGCTTATTAGAAGTATTACTTTTAAAGTAATTATAAAGATTGAAAGTTTATTTGTTAAGAGAAAGAAGCCTATCTTTAAAGATTTTTTTGATAAATTTGACATAGAGCATTACGGTATAAAAACTTTAGTTGTTAGGCCAAATTTTTCTCCAAGTGGCTTAGTTTATCGATATGAAGAAGATGATTTAAAAAAAATTCAAACGCTTAATCTTGATTTGTTAGTAAGAAGTGGAAGCGGAATTCTAAGAGGTAATATTCTTGAGGTTTGTCGTAATGGAATTATTTCTTTTCATCATGGTGATAATGATTTAATTCGTGGAGGTCCACCTGGTTTTTGGGAGGTTTTTAATAAGCATAAAAGAACTGGTTTTGTGATTCAGTTGCTTAAGGATGAGCTGGATGGAGGTGATGTTATTTTTAAAGGATTTATTCCTACAAGCTTCATGTACACTCTTAATTATGTTAATTTATTAACTAAGGCAAATATCTTTCTTCATAAAGCAATAGAGTCTTTAGCCCATAATAAGTCGAGGCCAGAAGTTTATCCTAAAAACCCCTATTCTTACACTTTATACACCACTCCTAAGATTAGCCAGCAGTTACAATATATTATAAAAGTTGCTATTGTATTAAGTCTGAGACTTTATCATAACTTTTTTGCTAGAAACTTAAGATGGGGCGTTGCATATCAATTTGTCAAGAGTTGGAATGATGTTGCCTTATGGCGTTCTACGAAGATTAAAAATCCACCTAACCATTTTCTAGCAGATCCTTTTATTTGGCATAAAAATGATTCTCACTATTGTTTTGTAGAGGATTACAATTATAAAACTAGTATTGGTTGTATATCAGTTTATCAGATTACAAAAGATGGCCATAAAGAGTTAGGTATAGCATTAAAAGAGCCATTTCATCTTGCATATCCATTTTTACTTGAGAGCAATGGTGAGTTATATATGTGCCCAGACACTTCACATTCGAAAGATATTAGATTGTATAAATGTATCGATTTCCCTTTGAAATGGGTATTTGAGATGATACTTATTAAAGATGTTTCTGCATCTGATACAAATATATTCTATAAGAATGATAAATGGTGGCTGTTAACTAACATTTGTTCTAGTGATTTGGGGGATCATAATAGTGAACTACATGTTTTTTCAAGTGATGAATTACTGAGTGATACTTGGAAGTCACATCCTAAAAATCCCGTAATTTTTGACCCACTTAGAGCTAGAAATGGTGGGATGTTATTTGATCAAGGAAATACATATAGAGTATTTCAAAGGCAAGGGTGGGATTTTTATGGTGAGGCGTTTGGTGTCTCAAAAATTACAGGATTAACAGATTCTACTTACGATGAAGAGCTTCAGTTTATTGTAGAGCCAAAATTCTTTGAAGGTATAAAAGGAACTCACACATATAGCTTTAAGTCAGGCCTATTAGCAATTGATTTCGTTGAAAGTGGAAAGAATGTTAATTAATAAGTAAGTGAAGGGTATAAGGATTGGTAAACATGAAGAAGCAAAACTACTCCACTGTTACTGATTTTGCTAAATTTCTAGGCTTGTCTACATCAGTTTTTTTGAATAATGCTACATGATAACTAAGCAATTGAAGGGGAATAGTAAAGATAATTGGAGCAGTTATTCTTCCAAGATTTGAAGTAATTGGTATTACTTCCATTGCATCAATGGCTTCAATTCTTGAATTTTCATCTTCAAAAACAATCATTTGAGAGCCTCTAGACTTTACTTCTTGCAAATTAGATTTTAATTTACTTAAAAGTTCATCATTAGGTGCAATTGCAATTACTGGCATGTCTTTATCAATAAGAGCTATTGGCCCATGCTTTAACTCTCCTGCTGGATATGCTTCAGCATGTATATAGCTAATTTCTTTTAGTTTGAGAGCACCCTCCATTGCAATGGCATGCATTGTTCCTCTTCCAAGGAAGAGAGCACTATTAGTAAACTTGAAGCGTTTTGCTAGTTTTTTAATTTGCACTTCTTGGAGTAATGCTTCATTAACTAATCCTGGTAATTTTTTTAGTCCATCAACAATCTCTTTTTCTTGTTTCTTATTAATTGTGTTTTTTAATTTACCAATAGAACAAGTTAATAGCGCTAAAGAAACAAGTTGAGTAGTAAAAGCCTTTGTGCTAGCAACACCAATTTCTGGTCCCGCATGAGTTAAGAAGGCTAAATCAGAAAGCCTAGTAAGACTTGATTCTGCAGAATTAGTAATACAAAGGGTGGTGATTCTGCTATTGATTACCCTAGCAGTTTTAAGAGCTTCAACTGTATCTGCAGTTTCACCACTTTGAGAAATAGTTACAAAAAGAGTGTCATTTAAAAGAATTGGATGACGATAACGATATTCACTTGCTACCTCTACATTGCATGGTATTTTTGCAATATCCTCAAGCCAATATTTTGCTACCAAGCCAGCATTATAGCTTGTACCACAAGCAACAATTTGAACTTGTTTAATCTTGCTAAAAATTTCCATAGCATCATTTCCAAAAGCTGAAACTACGACAGAGTTCTTTGTAATGCGAGACTCTAATGTATCTCGAATTGCCTGCGGTTGTTCAAAAATTTCTTTTTGCATAAAGTGATCATAATTGCCTAAGTCCACTTGACCTAACTTTAACTCCGAGGTTTTAATAGGGCGATTAACTAGAATACCATCTTGATTGTAAATAGTAATTTTATCTATTTTGATCTCAGCAATATCCCCCTCTTCAAGAAAAATAAATTTTCTAGTTACAGATAAAAGTGCCATTTGATCTGATGCAATATAATTACTATTTTTACCAATTCCTATTATTAGTGGAGATCCTTTTCTGGTAGCAATAATTTGATTTGGATATTTTGACGATATTATTCCTAACCCATAAGATCCAGAAAGAGATTTAACTGCTTGTTGGACTGATGTTACTAAAGAATTACATGATTTCATGGCAAAGTCAATTGCATGAGCAATTACTTCAGTATCAGTTTCAGATGTGAACTCATAGCCTTGCTCTATTTGTAAATCTTTAAGCTTAATATAATTTTCAATAATCCCATTATGAACAACACTAATTGAATCTTTAGAGATATGAGGGTGTGCATTTTTGTCAGAAGGCTTCCCATGGGTAGCCCATCGTGTATGAGCAAGGCCAATTAAACCATCAAATATAGTTTTTTTTAATCCTAGTTTTGTTTCAAGATTTTTAACTTTCCCAACTGCACGTTCACGAATGAATTCATTATCTTTGGTTATAAGAACGATGCCAGAGGAGTCATATCCACGATACTCTAATCGCTTTAATCCTTCTAACAATAAAGGCTTAACGCTCTTAGATGAAATACCACCAACAATTCCACACATTTAAGTATTTCGCGTTGCAACAATATGACTAGGATCAGTCCAATCTACATTAAAACCTTTTTCAATTAAAGTTTTCTCAATTGAACTTGGGGCTTCTTCAATACCTCTATCTTTTAAAATTTCAAAATGTATCTCAATCCCAATCAGATGAAGTTTGGAGTCACTTAAATAATTACTTAACCCTTTGATTACTTCATACTCATATCCTTCGACATCAATCTTTATTGCATTTGGGGCTTTGGCAATATTTTCCTCTATTAAGTCAAACCCTACACAAACATCCACTTCAATTCCGTTAGAATTGGAATCTACAATTCTGCTGGTAGCGCCAATATCATCGGTACCTTGCTGGAAACTAAATTTTTCTTTTTTTTCACCTAAACCAAAATTAAATAGAAAAATATTATTAAGAGATTTACAATTTTTCTTTAGAATAGAATAGTTTATTGGGCTTGGTTCAAAAGCACATACTGTTCCTGAATCACCTACTTTGCCCGAAAAATTTTTTGTATAGTGGCCTATATTGGCACCAACATCCCATATACAATCGTTTGGAAGGAGTTCGTTCATAAACTTATTTTCATATTTTGTTTCATAGCCTTTTCCCAGAACAAAACGAGCGATCAATTTATTTAAACCAACTCTTCTTCCAGTTCTTCGTAAAAACATAAAAATTGGAGTAGTCATTAGCCCCATTGGTCTTTCCTCAATATTAAATTATTAGTCAATTTTAACCCATTCTGGTGGTGGCTGATTTTTATCAAACAACCATTTGTATGTCTTTAACATTTGGTTTGCAATCTTCTCCCAGGTAAATTCATTTTCCATCCATTGGCGTCCCTTGAAACCCATTCTGCTTAATTCAGAATGAGATAAAAGAAGTGAGGTCTTAAGACATACAGTTAAGGCTTCAACATTACTATCTATACACCAACCGGCTTTTTTTGATTCAAGATCTTTCCATGGAGTGCCATATGTTGTAATAACTGGAGTACCAGAGGCAAGTGATTCAGCTACTGTTACACCAAAATTTTCTGAAAATGAAGGCAAAATGAACAACTCCGCATCAGAGTATGCTTCCAACTTATTTACTCCATTTAGTTCGCCAACAAATTTTACTCTTTGTAAATCTAAAGTACTAGAAAGATTTTGCATCTTATTTAAATACCCACTAGTTCCATGAAAGCCTTCGTCACCACCAGCCAAAATTAATTGCCATTCAGGAAAAGTATCCTGCACTTCTTTCCATGCATGAAGTAATAAATCAAGACCTTTAACTGGATGAATTCGCCCAAGAAATAACAAAGTACGTACTTCTTTTAGTTTCTTCACAGGTAAGTTAGGTATATCAATACCATTTGGGATAATTGCAACTGGCTGATTAAAGCCAAGTCTACGAATATCTCTGTATTCAGCTTCAGATGTTGCATGAAAACATTCTGTATTCCTTAGAGATGGTTTTTGTAACAAGATCCAAAAAATTTTTTTTATAAAAGAGCCACTATTCATTGCCCAAGTTGAGAAAGTACCCCGAGGAGATACAACGAGTTTAGATTTTGATTTCTTTACAACCCATCCTGGGTAAAGCGAGTTCATTTGCCACATTCCATGATTGTGAACAATATCAATCTTTTTTGATTTAACTTGATTAAAAAGATACTTGAATAATAGAGGAGATTGACCTAAGCGACGGGGCATCCAACCCATTTTGAAGGTTGTTAGGAATTTAGGAGGCGATTTTATGGGCTCCCAGTCTAATGAAAGTAGCTGAATATCTAAGTTACATTTAACCAAGGATTTACATAAACCTATAATAGAATATGAAGGACCACTTGACTCTTTAGAAACTGATGGAACGACCTGAATGATTCGCATTTAAACTCCTCTCTAGCAATCATGGCTCATTTTGAAGAGCGAGTATTATTTTAAACTATCTATTTTTTTATTAATTTATGGTTATGCATATAGCTAATTCATTATAACCAGCCTTAGTAGTTAAATTTATATATAGATTATAATATTATGAATTATGAAAATTGATCTTCACAACCACTCTTATTACTCTGATGGATTTCTCTCGCCTCAAGAGGTAGTTAGCCTTGCACATAACGCAGGCTGTAAAATGTTTTCATTAACAGACCATGATTCAACTGAAGGTGTTTCTCAAGCTAAAATTGAAGCAGATAAATTAGGTATTAAGTTAATAAATGGTGTTGAAATATCAGCATTCTGGAAAAATATGACTATTCATGTAGTTGCGCTTGGTGTAGATATTAATAATGGAAGATTACAAGAGGGCTTAGCCCATAATCAACTTCTACGTGAGGTTAGGGCAGAAAAGATTGCGCTTAGCCTTAGACGCTCTGGGATTAAGGATGCTCTTGAAAAAACTCAAGAGCTTAGTAAAACGCTAATGTTAACAAGAACACACTTTGCTCAAATGCTTATTAAAGAGGGCTATTGTAAAGATATGAAGTCCGTATTCAGGCGTTATTTGACAGGAAAAAAGCCTGGCGGCGTTCATGTTGAGTGGGAAGATATTGAAGAGGTTATTAGTTGGATTCATTCTGCTGGAGGAAAAGCCATTATTGCCCATCCTTTTCGCTATAGGATGACGCACACTAAAATTAAAAATATGCTAATTGATTTCAAGTCTGTATCAGGAGATGGATTAGAAGTTATGACTGCAACTAGTACAAATGAAGAAATTAAATTTAGTAACCAATGGTCTCAAGACTTTAATTTACTTGCATCCTGTGGATCTGATTTTCATGGCTGGCCAAATCAAAGGATTCGTATTGGTAATTTAAGAGAATTGCCAGATACAGAGAAAGCTATTTGGAAATATTTATAATGTCAGTATTAGTTAATATACATCCTGAAAACCCTCAACCAAGGATTATTAAACAGATTATTCAGATTATGGAAAAAGGAGGAATCATCGCTTATCCAACAGACTCAGGTTATGCTTTAGGATGCACCTTGGGTAATAAAAAAGCTATGGATCAAATTATAAATATTAGAAAACTAAGTAAAAATCACCACTTTACATTGATGCTCAAAGATTTGTCCCATGTTGGAGAATATGCAAAACTTAATAACTCAAGTTTTAGGCTTATGAAAAAATTATTACCTGGAGCTTATACATTTATTCTAGAAGGATCAAAAGACATTCCAAACCGTTTACTAAATGGGAAAAACAAAACTATTGGTATTCGTGTCTCAAATAATGCCATTGTGCAAGCAATATTAGCCGACTTGTTTTGCCCTATGATGAGTGTTTCTCTAATAATCAAAGGTTTTGATTTTTACAACTGTAATGACGTTGAGGCAGCTCTTAATGGATCGATTGATCTTGTTGTCGATTCAGGCCACTGCCCGCCAGAGCCAACAACGGTAATTGACCTCTCAAGTAATGATGTTCTGGTCTTAAGAGAGGGGGCTGGTAGTATTAATTTTTTAAGATAATAGGGCTTGTTTTTATAATGTAATTACAATATAATTACATTATGGCAAAAATAATCAAAATAGGAAATTCACAGGGGATAAGAATTCCTAAACCTATAGTTGAACTAGCTCATCTAGAAAACATAGAGTTAGATTTTGTTGTTCTGGATAGCGGATTACTTATTACTCCTGATAAAAAAGCTCGAATAGGATGGAAGAATAGAGCTAAACAGAATGAGCTAACTGCCAAGTGGGAGTGGCTAAAAAATTCATGAACCGCTTCGATTTTTGGCTGGTCATGAAAAATCCTGAACATGGAAGGGTGGTTGATAACCTCGGCTTATGTGTAATTGTAACTCCTGAAGAGCTAATTGACTT
>Ga0209816_1000260_pt1 | contig 43231 bp, 57 predicted proteins | sample CoawatmetaG01DNA_FD_187509 | JGI IMG/M metagenome (GOLD analysis project Ga0209816, IMG submission 187509) | Marine microbial communities from the West Antarctic Peninsula - Coastal water metaG017-DNA (SPAdes) (version 2) | ecosystem: Environmental > Aquatic > Marine > Coastal ...
CAGAAAAGCTTAAATTTTTAACAGACCTTTTGAGATACCATAAACTATCATAACAATTTCGCATGGCAATTTTAGCCAAGCGTTAGACATAAAAAAACCCCACTAGTCGCGAGACTAGCAGGGTGTTTAGTGTCCTACTGTAGGACGTTAAATCACTTTTTGGTTTTAGCCATTGCAGCTTTTAAGATTGGCACTGCTGTTGTCACGTTTGCCGCGAGAAATTCAATGGTGAAACCGTCCAAGATTTTATTAGTAGTGATATAAGCTTGCACCCACTTAGCGAAACCTGCTGCGTCTGTTGGTGGGGCAGGTATCAATTCGGGTGCTGTTGGTGTTTCGCTTGTGTCGCTCTCGCTTGTGTCGCTATCGCTTTCACCCGTTGTCAATTCAATGGCGTCTGTAATTTCTGGACCTTGAGGCTTGAGGCGATCTTTCAAAAGTTTAACAATATCTTGCAAGCCAAGCTTGGCAATATCGCCTTGCAATTCAAGTTTATTGAAAGTGCCAATATGGGAAGCAACAAATTTACAATCTGATCTGATACGCTTTTTAGTAATGGCATATTCTTTCAATGAAGTAGTTGAAAGGTACTGAATATAACTGCCATCGCTTGGAAGCTTGCCGTCTTCCAAAGGTAAAACATCAACAACTTTTTTGCCATCTTTTACTAGGTACGCCTTTTCAGTACGTGATTTGATAGAGCCACCGATAAGCGTGAAATAGGTTTCGCTTGCGGCAAACAAATTGCCCAATTCAACAAAGTTTTGAACACCCTCTTTAGCGTGTGTTGCAATAGCCTTAACAGTAGCGAGCGCCTTTGCCTCAATTTGTTCATGCGTCATGGCATTGCCTAGACAATGCACTGTTAGAGTTTCATTGGCTTGCGCCTTAGACGCTTGCGCCTCTTTTGCCGCCTTGCCAGTAACAACTTGCGCTTTCAACTCAATAACTTTTGAATGCGATTTTGTTGCGCCGTGGAAATCATCTTCGAATGTTCCGTTGAAAGCTTCGACTGTAGCGTTGTTGAGTGCTGTAGAGTTTTTCATTTTATTAAATCCTAAAAGGTTAAGTTGATATCGTACAATTAATATAATCGCTTGATTGGTGATTACAAGGGATGGGCAATGTTTTTTTTTAAAAGCTTAAATTTAGTGTCCTGCTGCAGGACGTTAAATGGGCTAGCTGCTGCGTGCTGCACTGCAGCATATGGTAGGTCTTTTTTTTACACTATAGAGACAAGCTCTATTTCATACATAAAAGCTTGTTTCACTCGCTCAATTCCCAAAAGCCCCTGTAAATAGCCTATTTTAGCGTTCAAGGGATAGATAATCAGTACTTTTATTCAATAAAATCAATGCTTTACAATGTTATGCACCTATTTCTGGCCAATACTATCATTATTTCTACAGGATTGACCCCCCTGCGGCGGCCACCCCCCACCCGGTATGTACGTATGTATGTACTCTGCAACACACGGGGTTTTTCAATAGCACAACTTAAAGCAGAACACAAGTTTAACCCTTGACACACACATAAAACCATGATACACTTACTCTATGCAGCTTGAATTGTTTGAATGGCAAGATAAAAAACAGTGCAATACTTGCTCTGAAGTAAAACCAATGGATAGCTTCTATAACTATAAGTATAATACAAATAAAAAGATAAAAAAATGCATTACTTGTTATAACGCCTACCATAAAAAAAGGTACTATGAAAACCATGAGTATAGACTAAAGCAGCAATCTGATCGTGCTAAGAATAATCCTGACAAAAACCGAGCAAGGAACGCTAAACGTAGAGCTAGAAAGTTAAACGCTACTCCTAAATGGCTTACAAAGCAGCAAAACCAAGAAATAATAAAAGTTTACAAAGAAGCAAAACGTTTAGAGGAACTTACAGGCGAGATATATCACGTTGACCACATAGTGCCACTAAAAAATAAGCATGTTTGTGGATTGCATGTGCCTTGGAACTTACAAGTTCTACCTGCAAGTGAAAACATGAGTAAGTCTAACAAGTTTATCTCAGAATGTTTCACGTGAAACAATTGCAACGAGTGCATTTGCATGTGTGTACACTACAAAGTCTCAAATAGTGGAACAAGATAGCTATTATTGTGCTTTTTATGCAACACTTTTAAAGAAAAGCACCTAGCTAGGGTGTTTTTGGGGTTGACATGGGGTGTTATTTGTGTAAAACTACGGTAGTAGGTAGTAGTTAAACTTTAAAGTTTAATTATCATGTTAAAACAAAAAAACACTTAACTAAAAGTTTAACTTACTACTTCGCATTAAGAAAAGTTTAACTTTAAAGTTTAACTATAGCTAACTATTTCTTATTATTTGTATAAATCACAACAAAACACTTGACTTAAAGTTTAACATAAGTAAAACTATATGAAAATAGACAAACAAGAATCTGTACTAGAGACATTTTACCTAGCGTTAGCTTCCAGTAACAACAAGGCGTTACATGAAGTTCACATCCCTATGTCTGATGTATTCTATGTACGAGCAGCTATTGAGGCTGACACCGGGGTTAAGTATACGTTAGACCACGTTGAGCGTTCAATGTACTTAGAGGGTCACTTAGGGCGTAAGGATGTCTTAGACCCTGATAGACCAAGAGGATATTGTAGCTATGACTGAAAAATATGATTTTCCTGTGACTTATTTTAGTATGGTTAAAGGTAAAAAATTAAAGGATGTAGATAGAAGTAAGCCTGTTAAAGTTAATGCAGGTGCTTCTCGTTCTGCTACACAATCAGGTACTCCTAAAATATCAAGCAAACTTATGGCAGAGTACAAAGCTGAGATAGCTACCATAAAAGCTAAGAAAAGTGCTAGACGTAGTAAAGCTATTAAGTCTGTGCTACAAGCCGAGGGTAAAGGGTAGCTACGATGGTTAAACAACACTTTGATGATTGGAAAGTAATGCCACGGCTTATGATGCTTGTGGTTACGCTTTTAACTTACCAAGTCACACATTGGTACATGGGTTTACCTGACCCTACCATACAGCAGAGTGGACTTGTATCAGTTGTAATGGGTGCCTTGACAGGTTGTTTTGGCATATGGATGGCTAAAGAATGATAGGACAACTCATAGGTAGCCTCACAGGTTTAGCCACAAGCATTATAGATGGCAAGACCCAGATTAAGCTCACTGAAGCTGAGATAAAGAAGAAGCAGCTTACAGGGGAGTTAGATTGGGACTTAGAAGCTATGAGAGCTACTGAGAACTCATGGAAGGATGAATGGATTACTTTGTTGTTTAGCATTCCTCTTATATTAGCTTTTTGTGGTGATTGGGGTAACGACATAGTAGCACGTGGGTTTGCAGCGTTGGAGGTTATGCCTCAGTGGTATCAGATAGCGTTAGGTGGTATTGTTAGTGCTTCCATAGGAATGCGTTCAGTGAGTAAGTTCTTTGGAAAGAAGTAACAATGTGATAAAAATGCCACAGTTAAGCGAGACTGACAGGCAATACATTACATTAGAGAAACAGCAAGAGTTAATACGAGAGCAATCAAAGCTCATAGAGGAGAAACGAAATGGGGTTTAAACTTTCAACACGTAGCACAGGCCGACTTGAGGGTATTAACCCTGATTTGATTACAGTGGTCAATACGGCTATTACTTTAACTAAGGTAGACTTTGGGGTAACATGCGGTATGCGTACCGTAGAAGAGCAGGAAGTGCTTGTAGCTAAGGGTGCCTCACAAACTATGGCAAGTAAGCACATAACAGGCCATGCAGTTGATCTGGTAGCTTACGTTGGTCCTAACATTACTTGGGCTTTAAATATGTATGACGATTTAGCGGATGCAATGGCTAAGGCTGCAAAGTTACACAGTGTTCCGCTTAAGTGGGGTGCAGCATGGAGTGTAGGTGACATATCTAAGTACTCAGGTACAATGGAAGATGCAATGAATGAGTATGTAGACTTACGCCGTTCTCAAGGTCGTAGGCCATTTATTGATGCTCCACATTTTGAACTTATGTAAGGCTTATGTACTACTTTGTTCTTATGGTATATCTAGGTACAGCTAGAGAGTTAATATCAGAGGGCAAAATGGTGTTTGACAATATAGAACATTGCAATTACTATGCTAGAGAGATAACCAGACGCTACAGTTCACACGGTATAGCTCCACAAGACAGAGTTGTAGCGTACTGTTTACCTAAAGTGAAAGAAAAGCAATGAGTATAGAATACAGGGGAGAGACATTTGCAGGTTATAACAAGCCGAAGCGTACCCCTGATCACCCGAAAAAAAGTCATGCCGTTCTTGCGAAAGAAGGTACAACCATCAAGCTCATCAGGTTTGGTGAACAGGGAGCGAAGACCGCCGGGAAGCCAAAAAAAGGTGAATCCGACAAGATGAAGAAAAAACGTGCATCCTTTAAAGCAAGACACGGTAAAAACATAAAAAAGGGAAAACTCAGCGCAGCATACTGGGCTGATAGGACAAAATGGTAACACGCTATAAAGGATAACATATCATGGCAACTACTACACTCACACAAGGTATTGAAGCATACCAAACTGACATTACATTTGGTAGTGGCATTGACGTAACAGGCGCAGGAGCTTTTAGTGGCGCAGTAACTTCTTTGCGACCTATTGAAAGTATTACTGATGCAACACGTACTGTGCTTGCTGCTGAGTCAGGTACAATTTTTAGTCTTAACCGTGCAGCGGGGGTTGTTGTAACTTTACCTGCTGCTGCTGTTGGGCTTAACTACAAGTTTCACATTGGTATTACAGGTACTGGTACACTTACTATTAATGCTGCTACATCTGCTGACACTCTTCAGGGCGTAGTAATGATGCACGACAAAGATGAAGTAGGTTCTGTTGTTGTTCTTAATGAGAACATTCAGACTTCTGCTTTTGCTGTTCCTGCTGCTGCAGATCATCAACTTGTAATGTCTGCTGACACTAAAGGACGTTTTGTCGGTGGCATGGTTGAATATACCTGCCTGTCAGACTCTAAGTGGGTTGTAGAGGGACATCTCTTTGGAGATGGTAACTCAGTAACTCCATTCACATAATTTTAATTTGCTACAATAAAAGAGGGGGAGTTACTAATGTCAGGACCAACTAAGATATCTGTAACTCCCCCTTTGGGCAAACGTAACTATCGTAAGGAATACGATAACTACCACGCCAAACCAGAGCAAAAGAAAAAGAGAGCCTCACGCAACTCTGCACGTAACGGCAGTGGAGCAAAAGCGGGGCAGGACGTTCATCACAAGAATGGCAATCCTTTAGATAACAGGAAGGGCAACTTAGCTGTTGTATCTCCTAGCTCTAATAGATCGTTTCCTCGTGATCGTAACGCAGGAAAACGTAGGAGTTAAAACACAATGGTTGACCAAGCCGCATTGGTAGGAGAACACTTAGGGTGGGCTGTAGAAGCTGCAGTTACTCTAGGTGATACTGCTACTACACACGTAGTTTGCACTGACGCTAAGATGGTGCTTATTGAGACAAGTCACGCTTTAGATATAGGTTTTGCTGCAGCAGAAGCTAACATTACAGATAACGATATTATGTTACCTGCTGGTGTTCACAGTCTTGTTGTACCTAAAGCTATAGGTAACGCTACAATTTTAAATTACAGACGAGGTAGCGGTTCAAGTACGCTAGTTCGTGTAGTATTAACCTAAGAGGGGTATAATAAAATGAGTAAATTTGGAGATGCGTTTAAAGCAGCGCGTAAGAAGTTTGAAGGTTCAGGCTCACCTAATGACTACGTATTTGAGTTTAATGGTAAAAAATACAGTATTCTTAAAAAGGGCGAAACTAAGTCAGGTGTAATGAAGAAGTTTAAAGGCGTATCAAGGTCTTTAACACCTAAGTTGCGTCCTACTACCCCTGAAAAGAAAGCTAAAATTCCTGAAGGTCGTGGAATTAACGCCACTGTACCACGTAAAGGTACAGCTAGACCGGGCGGTACTGCTGTGCCACCAAGTACAGGTGTAGGTGGAGGTATTTTTGCAGGTAAGGGTAAGGGTTCAGATAAACCTAAAGCTAAGACAGGTCCAAAGGTTGAACAAAAACGCAGAGCAGATAAAAAATCAAGTATGCCTGATGAGCTTTCAAATGCCCCAATGGATAGCAGTAAGGGTCGTACTATGTCTGACCTTAAGGGCGAGGCAAAATTACGTAATCAAAAGCCTAGAAATCCTAGAGACAATCAAGCTAAAACAGGTATGTCTTTTAGAGACGAGGCAATGCTTAGGCGTTTAGCGCGTAAGCTTGAAGCAGAAAAAGCTACAAAACGCCGTTTAAAAAGAGAAGATACTAAAAACGCTAATCGTATTCAAAGGGATAGTGAATCTCGTAGGCGTTCAGGTCAAACTAATATGCCAACACCTTCTAAGCCTCAAATTAGTGCTGCAGCTAGGCGTAAGATGGATAACGAGTATGAACGTCCTCAGAGGGTAGGAAAAGATGCTCCTAGAGGTAGAATGTTAGCAGATGATTACTATGATGCTTACAATCTCGGTGGTGACGTACCTGCAAAAAAACCTATGGTTATGAAGGGTGGCAAGAAAATCCCAGCATACGCTGCAGATGGTATTGGCAAAATGAACAAAGGTGGAATGACTAAGAAGTCAGGCTACATGGGCGGCGGTATGGCTAAGAAGAAGTCAGGTTACATGGGGGGCGGTATGACAAAGAAAAAAGGTGTCATGACTTACAACATGGGTGGCATGGTCAAATCCCAAGTTAATAATTTAAAAGGAAAGAAATAATGGCTATACCAGTTTTAATTATGCTTGGAGGTCAGCTACTACGTATTGCGGCCCCTAAAGTTGTAAAACAACTCGTAAAATTAGGTGGAAAACTTGTACAAAAAGCACCTAAAGGTAAGACTCCTGTAAATGTAAATGCAGGTAATATATCTACAGTTGTTAAAAGTGCTAGGGGTAAAAAAGTTGTACCTAACTCAGGCTCAAAAGGTACACAATTAACTAAACCTAAAAATACACAAGGCGTGACAGGTGGTAGGAATACACAAGTAGCTAAACCTAACAACACTTCTGTAGCTAAACCTAGAGCTAACTCAGGTTCAAAAGGTACACAAGTAGCTAAACCTAAAAACACTTCTGTAGCTAAACCTAGAGCTAACTCAGGTTCAAAAGGTGGTGATAGCAAGGTTGTAGGTATTAACCCTAAAGCATTTAGAGGTGCAGCTACTAAAGCACAGCTATTGGGTACTGTACTTGATAGCAAGAATGTTACTACAAAACCTGTGCCTGCTTCAAAGCCTTCTGGCCCTTCCAAACGTCCTAACAATAGGCCGTCTCCAAAGGTTGCACCTTCTGGCCCTTCTACACGGCCTAACAACAAGCCTACTTCAGGTGCAATGACGCTTAGGACTTACTTAAATAAAGCTATTGATAAACGAGGGTCTACTTTGTCAAAAGAAAAAGCTAAAGGTAAGAACTTTAAGAGTATTGCTGCAGCTAAAAAAGGCAAAAGTTTGTATTACATGAAAGGTGATACAATTATGGCGGCTGTGTATAAAGAAGACCTTAAAAAGTAATGCATAACGGGATTGCAAACTTGTATGTAGTCCTTTAAGTCAAAGCATGGTATAACTGTCTGTGGTAATACATAGAGGAGTTATACCATGTTTAAAACATTTATCAAAGCACTACAAGACAGTCAAATGCGTAGAGTACAATACTGGCAGTTAGTTAATATGTCAGATTCTGCGCTTAGAGACATTGGAGTCACACGTGGCGAGATCAAAAGCAAGTTCTACAATAAAGAAGACATCTAAAGTAAATGAGGCGGGTAATTATACTAAGCCTGCTTTGCGTAAGCGTCTTTTTGCAAGGATTAAAGCTGGAAGCAAAGGGGGTGCGGCAGGTCAATGGTCAGCCCGTAAAGCACAGATGCTTGCCAAAGCATATAAAGAAGCAGGAGGAGGATACAAGTCATGAAGGGTGTAAAACATTATAAGAAGGACGGTACTGAACATAAAGGTAATACTCACAAGATGCCTGACGGTTCTTTGCACACTGGTAAAGCACACAGTAAAACAAGTGTAAAACTTTTTCACTTTAAAGATTTAAGCAAGACCGTACAAGCTAAGTTAAAAAAAAAGTAGTTAAAATGAACGAGGGTGGTTTGGCTGCAAGTCAAAAAAGCCTTAACTCATGGACTAAGCAGGATTGGAGAACTAAGAGTGGTAAACCTTCTACGCAAGGTTCAAAAGCTACAGGAGAACGTTACCTTCCAGCTAATGCTATCAAGGCTATGGGTGCTGGGGCGTATGCAGCTTCTACAGCTAAAAAGAGAGCGGATACTGCAAAAGGTAAGCAAGTCTCTAAGCAACCTAAAAGGGCGGCTAAAGCTGCCAAGCCGTACAGGAAAGTAACATGAGTAGAGTACTAAACGAAAAGCAACAACTCTTTATGCAAGTCTTGTTTGATGAGGCACAAGGAGATGTTGTACAAGCTAAGAAGCTGGCAGGTTATGCAGATGGCTCTGCTACTAAGACTATTATAGAGGGCTTAAAAGATGAAATCTTTGAGGCTACAAAGTCTTACATGGCGCGTCTTGGACCTAAAGCTGCTGTAGCTTATGGTAGTGCTTTGGTTGATCCTACACAGTTAGGCATTAAAGAAAAAATGGTTGCAGCAGGACAGATACTTGACCGTGCTGGTGTAGTTAAGACTGAGAAGGTTGCAGTAGAAGCTAGTGGTGGTTTGTTTATCTTGCCGCCTAAAGAAAGTAATGATGATTAAGCACTTTGCGTTTAATGACTTAGGTTATTGGATGTTACCTAAGCCTAAGAAGCTACGACATTGGGAGAGAATACCAAGGCTAGTTAAGTTTATACCTTTTGGCTATGAGATAGACCCAAAAGATGATAGTTGGTTAAACCCTATTGAGAAAGAGTTAGAACTATTAGAGCTTGCAAAGAAACATTTAAAGCGGTACAGTTACAGAGAAGTTTCTGCATGGCTCACTACACAGTCAGGCAAAAGCATATCTCACATGGGCTTAAAAAAGAGGGTAGACCTTGAGCGAAAACGTAAAGCAACTGCTAGAATCAAACGCAAGCTTGCCAAAAGGCTCCAAGAAGCGATCACGCAGTACGAAACGCTTGAAAAAGAAAGGACAGGCTACTACACCTGTCCAGCCGAGTAAAAGTGTTTCACGTGAAACAGTTCCAGCTACGGTTATACCTGCGCCGTTTGATGTAGAAGAAGCACAAAACATTGTCTTTAAGCCTAACGCAGGGCCACAGACAGATTTTCTAGCATCAGGTGAGCGTGAGGTGTTGTACGGGGGTGCAGCAGGTGGCGGTAAGAGCTACGCTACACTAGCTGACCCCTTACGCAACCTAAACCATCACGCATTTAGCGGATTGCTTGTGCGTCACACTACAGAGGAACTTAGAGAGCTTATACAGAAAAGTCAAGAGTTGTACCCTAAAGCAATTCCCGGCATTAAGTGGTCAGAGCGTAAGTCTCAGTGGGTTACACCTAGAGGTGGTCGCATTTGGATGAGCTACCTAGATAAAGACCAAGACGTTATGCGCTATCAAGGACAGGCGTTTAACTATATAGCATTTGATGAGTTAACACAATGGAGTACGTCCTTTGCGTGGAATTATATGCGCTCAAGATTACGTAGTGCTTCTCCTGAGTTAGGCTTGTACATGAGGGCCACGACAAATCCGGGTTCTGTTGGTCATCAATGGGTTAAGAAGATGTTTATTGATCCTTCAGAGCCTAACAAGCCTTTTTGGGCTACAGATATTGAGACAGGTAAAACATTAGCTTACCCTAGAGGACACACTAAAGAAGGTCAACCTTTATTTAAACGTAGGTTTATACCTGCAAGTTTATTTGATAATCCATATTTAGCTGACAGCGGCGATTATGAGACTATGTTGTTGTCTATGCCAGAACATCAACGTAAGCAACTACTAGAAGGAAACTGGGATGTCAATGAGGGTGCAGCGTTCCCTGAGTTTAATAGACAAGTTCACGTTGTTGAGCCTTACGACATTCCTAATAGTTGGGCGAAGTTCAGAGCTTGCGATTACGGTTACGGCAGTTGGACAGGCGTTGTGTGGTTTGCTGTATCACCCTCTGAGCAACTTGTAATTTATAGAGAGATGTATGTCACTAAAGTTACTGCTACTGACTTAGCGGATTTAATATTAGAGGCAGAGTCAGATGATGGCACCATAAGATACGGCGTGTTGGACTCGTCCCTTTGGCATAAAAGAGGTGACACTGGTCCTAGTCTAGCAGAACAAATGATTATGAAGGGCTGTCGCTGGAGACCTTCTGATCGTTCTAAAGGGTCTAGGGTGTCAGGCAAAAATGAGATACACCGCCGTTTGCAGGTAGATGAGTTTACTGAGGAACCCCAACTCGTATTCTTCTCTACCTGCACCAACTGCATAGCACAGATACCTAGTATACCTCTTGATAAGCGTAACCCTGAAGATGTAGACACAAACGCAGAAGATCACTTGTACGATGCTTTGAGGTATGGTATCATGACAAGACCTAGAAGTTCCTTGTGGGATTTCAACCCTTCAACACAGAGAAGCGGTTTTCAAGCCGCTGATCCAGTATTCGGATATTAAATATGGACCCAGATGATTTCACAACAGACTTTGAGACTAACTTAGAGTCAGGGCAATCCTCACACATTGAAGACGTTACAACTGAGAGTATGAGTGATCCTAAGACGGGTCAAATTATTAACTTAGTTATGGAACGCTTTAAGAAAGCAGAGGACGCACGTTTTACTGATGAGCAACGTTGGATGGATGCTTACCGCAACTATCGTGGTCTGTACAACAATGAAGTACAATTCACAGAAACAGAAAAGTCCCGTGTATTTGTCAAGGTAACTAAAACTAAGACATTAGCTGCATATGGTCAGATTGTAGATGTACTCTTTGGTAGTCACAAGTTTCCATTAGCTATTGACCCTACTACGCTGCCAGAGGGCGTGGCTGAGTCCGTACACTTTGATGCTTCTCCTAAAGCAGAACAAGGTGTAGATCAATTAAAAGAGACCTTTACGCCACCTGTATTTGGCTCTGATGATGCACAGCTACAACCGGGCGAAACTATGGATAGCTTGCGTGAACGTCTAGGTGGTATGGCTAAGAAGCTAGAGCCTGTAGAAGATAAACTTATTGAAGGTCAAGGTACGTTACCTACAAGCATTACTTTTAATCCTGCACTTATTGCAGCTAAGAAGATGCAAAAGAAAGTACATGATCAGCTAGAAGAGTCGGGTGCTAACAAGCAACTGCGCCTAGCTGCTTTTGAGACTGCTTTGTTTGGCACAGGTATTATGAAGGGGCCATTTGCCGTAAATAAAGAGTACCCTAATTGGGATGACACTGGCGAATACAAGCCTACTATTAAAACTGTGCCATCTACTAGCCACGTTTCTATTTGGAACTTCTACCCTGACCCTGATGCAGCTAACATGGATGAGGCTGAGTATATCGTTGAGCGACACAAGATGTCACGCTCACAGGTTCGTGCATTAAAGGGTAGACCTTTCTTTCGTGATAACGCCATTGATAAGTCTCTTGCTATGGGTGAGTCCTACGAGAAGAAATGGTGGGAGCAAGCAATGGAGGATGACGCTCAAAGCGGTAAAGCAGAGCGTTATGAAGTACATGAGTTCTGGGGTTTTGTTGACAAGAGTGTTCTTAAAGACTACGGTGTAGAGGTTCCTAAAGAACTAAAAGATGTAGAACAGGTAAATGTAAACATTTGGGTATGTCACAACCAAGTTCTGCGTCTTGTAATGAATCCATTTAAACCTGCACTTATTCCTTACTACGCTGTACCTTATGAGCTTAATCCGTATAGCTTCTTTGGCGTAGGTATAGCTGAAAATATGGATGACACACAGACTCTTATGAATGGGTTCATGCGTATGGCTGTAGATAATGCAGCCTTAAGTGGTAATATGCTTATTGAAGTAGATGAAACCAACCTAGTTCCCGGCCAAGATTTAAGTGTGTACCCCGGAAAAGTCTTTAGACGTCAAGGGGGTGCGCCCGGACAAGCTATTTTTGGCACTAAGTTTCCTAACGTGTCAGGCGAGAACATGCAGATGTTTGACAAGGCACGTGTATTAGCAGACGAGAGTACAGGCTTTCCTAGTTTTGCTCATGGTCAGACAGGAGTTTCAGGTGTCGGACGTACAGCTTCTGGCATTAGTATGCTCATGTCTGCTGCTAATGGTTCTATACGGAATGTAATTAAGAACGTAGATGATTATATGCTTAAGCCTTTAGGTAAAGCGTTCTTTAACTTCAACATGCAGTTTGACTTTGATCCTGAGATTAAGGGTGACTTAGAGGTACGCGCACAAGGTACTGAGAGCTTGATGGCTAACGAAGTGCGTAGCCAACGTTTGATGCAGTTCTTGCAAGTAGCACAAAATCCTGTACTGGCACCGTTTGCTAAGATGGATTACCTTATTCGTGAGATTGCAGTTAGCATGGATTTAGACCCTGAGAAGCTTACAAACAGTTTGCAAGACGCCGCTATCCAAGCGGAGATACTCAAGCAGTTCCAGCAGCCTCTACCACAACCACCAGAGGGTGGAGTTCCCCAGTCAGGTACTACCCCACCCCAAGGCGCAGCACCCACAGGACAGGCTCCTACGGGGCCACAGGACGCATCAGGTGGGGGTGGCGGTAACATTGGTGTAGGCTCTGCACCTGCGCCGGGAGAACAAGGATTTACTGGAAGGCCACAATAATGAGTTTTGCAAGTATGGTAGGCAAAAGCCTTTCAAAGTCTATTAAGGGTACAGACGATGAAACTGTTGGTGCTTTTATAGAAGTAGCAACTCCTGTTAAGAGTGTAGGTCGTAAGGGCAATAAAAGTATTGTAAGGGATACTGTTGCTAGTGGTAAATATAAGGGTACTGATAAGCCTGTAATTGTTAAGCCTACAGAAGCTTCGACAGAGGGTCTTATGCCTAGACAACAGAGGGCTACAAAGTCAGAAACTTCTGTTAGTGTTATGCCAGCACCGGGAAAGTTTTTTGACCCTTCAAAACCTGCCTATAAAGGGGATGGTATGACAGGGATGTTAAAGGGGGCTGACATTGATTTAGACTTAGACTTTGGTAACTATATAGTTATGGGTAAAAAACCTCAAGACGTTAGTAATAAAACTTTTCAAAACTTATTTATTACACCTCGTATTTCTAATAAAGAGTTGTCTACACTAGCATCTAAAACCACACGAAGTAAAGTTAAAGTAGATAATAAAGCTATTGCTAGAGCAAATCAATATGATGGCCCTGATTTATCATTAGAAGATATGCAAGATAACTACAAATTAAACACAGGTAAAGAAGGGAGCGTGTACAGGACTAATTTAGTGCAGCCTAGTCTGTTTAAAGTAGACGGAAATAAAAGAATTAATCATCCTATTGTTGCAGTTCAAGCAATGTCAGGCCCAGAAGCATCAAAGGCTTTTGCGGGTAAGGCAACTAAACATTATTATGCTTTAGATATGCAAATGGTTGGGCCTGTTAAGATGGATAGAATTACAAGTCGTAATAAAGATGGTACGGTTCCTCAACCTAATCTAAGACCTGCTACTGTGGGAAATGTTAATTTAGGTAATAAAATTGGTGAGATAAAACTAGGTGAAAATTCTCACGATTTATATGACTATATAGAAGTAGATGGTTCTATGTCTATGGCTGATGAAATTAGAAAAGTGGCAAAGTATAAACTAGGTGGATTAGTGCAAAGGCCAACCAAATGAGCCAACTAAAGAAACTCGTAAACGATAAACCCTTATGGGATGCTTTTGAGGCTGAACTAGAGGAGCGCATTCAAGGTAGTTACAAGGCGTTTTCACAAACAGATGACCCTATAGTTATGAATAGAATGCAGGGTGCAGTACACACTTTAACTGCGCTTAAACAATTAAGATTAAAGGTAAACGCTAATGGATGAACAGATGGAAATGGCTTTAGGCCAAGCTGAGACAGTAGACCCTGTATCAGGCAATGATGTACCTCCGGGATCGTTACCAGAGGAAGTAAGGGATGACATTGATGCCAAGCTATCTGAGGGGGAGTACGTTGTTCCTGCTGATGTTGTTCGTTTCTTTGGGGTAAAATTCTTTGAAGATTTACGTATGGAAGCAAAAATGGGCTTGCAACAGATGGATGCAGATGGTAGAATAGGCGGTGAACCAGTACCAGCAGAAGCACCTCAAGTAGAGGACAGTGAAGACTTGGCTAAACTAAAAGCTGCACTTTCTGAGTCAGGCATGTATGCTGGTGGTTTAACTGATGGGGGAACTCTTGATAACTTTATTGATGACGCTTCTCGTAGTCCTATGGTTAATGGAAGAATGAGAGCAAGTGGGGCTACAGTTAATATGGCTGTTGGCGGTTTAATTCCTACAGGCACCTATGGGGATGCTACTAAAGTAGACGGTATTATTAAACAGCTTATGACTGCAGCTAACAAAGACCCTGCGTTAATGGAAAAGCTTGCCAGTAAAGGTATTATGGTTAACAAGACAGGTGCAGATAAAAAGTCTGCTGAAATGCAACAAGCTAATAAACCCCAAGAGCCTATTGAGGCTAGAGAGGGTACTCTTGTATCTCCTAAAGATCAAACTTTACCACAGTTTCCTAGAAATCAGGCTGGTAAGGTAGTATTAACAAATCAAACTATACCAAAGTTTCCTATAGGTAGTTTTGGACAAACAGTTTTACCATCACAAACTGACCCATTTGATTCGTTTAGAAACTTTGGAACTTTAGGTGGTAGTAGTTTTAGTTTTGGAGCCGCCTCAGAGGAGGAAGAAGATTTCATTAAAAAGTATCTTAATCCAAAAGGTATTCCAAGAGTAGTAATACTTATTGACCCAGACGGTAACGAAATTCCTGTGGCGTGGAATACAAAGATGAAGATACCAGAAGGATTTACTTTAAAAGATGATTTATCTTATGAGTCTTATTTAGCTGGTACTTCAAAGACAGAGGCTTCGGGATTGACTTCAGTACCTTACTCAATGGGTACTGAGGATGAGGATCGTAAGACAGGTGATGATTCTGATTCAGGTCCGTATGGTCAAGTAACTTCTGCAAATACTCGCAAAGATGGTAGCATTAGTAGTGCTGACAAGGATGGAATAGGTTTTTTATCAGTAGGTGATTTATCAGAAAAGACTACAAAACAACTTACAGATATGCTAAATAAAAATAAAAAAATAGGTAAAACTACTACTGTTTTATCTATGGCCGCTGGTTTAAATCCTCTTGTAGCCCTTGGTGCTAACGCCTTTATGGCTATGAAAGGTTCCTCACAAAAACGCCAAGTAAATGAAGAACTAAAACGTAGGAAAGAGGAATCCATTGAAAAAGGCGAGTGGGACTCTTTAAATAAAGATGAAAAAAACGCAATAGAGGCAGCTCTAAAGCAAACTGATCCAAGGCTTAAGGCTTCAAAGAATAGATTTGGCCCAAAAGAATATGAAGAAAGAGGTCCATTAGGACAATTCTTTGCAGATATAGGTGATGCTATCTTTGGGGATGTTTCTGGTAACAAATCAGGTAGTTCTAGTTCGTCTACAGAAAAAGTACAAAATGTACAAGAAAGAAGTATTAATAATGCAGTTCAGCAAGTTTTAAATGTTGAAAAACAAGAAAAACAAGCCGCTGCAGATCAGCAAGCTTCTCAAGCTGCTCAAGCTAGACAGCAAGTAAGAGCAGGGATGCAACGTCAAGATTTCAGGCCAACAGGTAATCGTCAGTTAGATGAACAAAGAGCCAGAAATTTAGAGGCTGGCATTATAACTAGAGTTGATCAAGGTGGCTATCAATATAGTGGTCCTGCATCAGGTATGCAAGAGTACAGAAACCAGCAAGATGCAGCACAAAGTCGTAGAAGAACAGATGCTATTAACAAATCCTTTGGTACAAGCTTTGGCTATGGTTCAACTGGTGACGCTTCATCAGGTAACTATCGTTCTTACACAGGTGGCTTAGTCTCTATGCCAGCAGCTAAACAAAACAACAAGAAACAAACAACCCAGCGCAGAAAAGGCTTAGGCACTAGGCCATAATAATAATAAAAAGGAAAACTAATGCCACCAGAACTAACAACTATGGAGAAACCTAAAGTAGCAGGTTTTGTAGATAGCAACTATCGCAATGCTAATGCACGGCGTATTGCTGAAGAAGAAGCTGAGATTGCTAAATTTGATGCAGCCCAAGAGGGGGGCGATGAGCAACAAGAAGAGCAGGATCAAGAAAGTGTTGCAAAAGAGCAACAGGTTGATGCTAAGGAGCCTGAGACAGGGGAAGAACGTACATACAAGAAACGGTATGATGATATTCGCAAACTTCAAAGCAACACTGCAGCAGAACTAAAGGCTATCAAAGCTCAACTAGAGAACGCTAAAAATCAAGGTAGTGTACGTCCACCTAAGAGTGATGAGGACATTCAAGCTTGGGCAGAAAAGCACCCTGATGTAGCTGCTATTGTTGAGACTATTGCTGAAAAGAAAGCACAAGAAAAGTTCAGCATTGCAGAAGATCGTTTACGTGAAATAGATGAAATGTCTGCAGAGGCTAATCGTAGTAAATCTATGGATGCTATTCGTGAGTCACATAGTGATTTTGACGATCTTAAGGAAAGCGATGAGTTTCACGATTGGGCAGGAGAGCAACCTAAGTGGGTACAGGATGCTTTGTATGAGAACCAAGATGATCCACGCTCTGTAGTACGGGTCATTGATCTATACAAGTCAGACAAGGGGTTAGACACTAAGTCTCGTAAGAAGTCATCTAAGGATGCTGCATCTGCAGTTGTAACCAAGCGTACAACCAAGCCAAGTCAGGCTGAAACGGATGTTTCTTTTACTGAATCCATGATTAGCAAGATGTCTATGAAGGAGTTTGAGAAAAACCAAGACGCTATTATGGAAGCACAACGTACAGGTAAATTTATTTATGATCTTTCTGGTGCTGCAAGGTAAATAAAAGCTTGACAACAAAAGATTACTAAGTATAACTATACACGTAAGACACTAAAAGGAGAGAGAAGCCCTACTTTAGGTAGCTACCTTTTCTCTCCTACACTACTAAGCAACAACATATTAGTTAAGACCTACCTGAATTTACAGGCCCGTTGTAACAACGCCACCCTTAGAAATGCAGCCTCTTCAACTTGTGTTAAGCTTACTTAAACCTAAGCCAAACATTTAATGGAGGAACCATCATGGCTTTTACAACCGCAACAGGTTACGGGAATTTACCAAACGGTAATTTTAGCCCAGTAATCTATTCAAAAAAAGTACAGCTTGCATTCCGCAAGAGTACAGTAGTTGGTGACGTTACCAACTCAGACTATTTTGGTGAAATCGCTGCACAAGGTGATACCGTCAAGATTATCAAAGAACCCGAAATTTCTGTCTCAGAGTATGCACGTGGCACGAATGTCACAGCACAAGATTTGCAGGATGACGATTTCAATTTGGTCATTGACAAAGCGAATTACTTTGCTTTTAAGATGGACGATATTGAAGAGGCACACAGCCACGTCAATTTCATGGACCTTGCAACTAGCCGTGCTGCCTATCGTTTGGCAGACAACCATGACCAAGAAGTTCTTGCGTACATGTCAGGCTATAAGCAGTCTTCTTTGCACAGCAAAGGCGATGCCCTTAACACAACTGTTAATGGTTCTAAGGCTGTAGCTACTGCAGGTGCTAACGAACTGCTTTCCTCTATGCAACTGCATAAAGGTGACTTTGGCAACATCACTACTTCCTCTGCTGGCACTCACTCAATTCCTGTGACTGCACGTATGCCGGGAGCGACTTCGCTGCCAACTGCTACCGTTTCTCCTGCAATGATTGTTGCTCGTATGAAACGTCTGCTTGACCAACAGCAAGTTGACTCACAAGGGCGTTGGCTGATCGTAGACCCGGTGTTTATGGAAATCCTTGCTGATGAAGATTCACGCTTCATGAACGCTGATTTCGGTGAATCAGGTGGGCTGCGTAATGGTCTTGCTGTAAGCAACTTCCACGGCTTCCGTGTTTATTCCTCGTCCAATTTGCCAGCACTCGGCACTGGGGCAGGTACAGCAGGTACAGCTAACCAGTTGACTAATTGCGGTATTATCGTAGCTGGTCATGACTCGTCTGTTGCAACTGCAGAGCAGATCAACAAGACAGAAACATATCGTGACCCTGACAGCTTTGCTGACATTGTTCGTGGTATGCATCTATACGGACGTAAGATTCTTCGCCCTGAAGCAATCGTTACTGCCCGTTATAACGCAGCATAAGGAGGATATAAATTATGGCTACGTTTGACATGACTTCCATTGATACCGCTGGCGTTGGGGCAAATGTTCTTGCTGTTCCAACTAATGTCGGTAATGTGGTACGCACTATTGAAGCAATCCTAGATATTGATGCTATGATTACTGCAGGTGCTACTATTGCTAATGGTGACATTTTCCAACTCTTAGAAATTCCTGCTGAATCAGTAGTAGTTGCTGCTGGTGCGGAAATTATGAAGTCTTTTACTGCAAGTTGTACTTGTAATATTGACTTTGGTGGTGGCGATGACATCATTGACGGTGCTGCACTTGACGCTGCTGCTGGTACATACCTTGTAAAAGGTAGTAACGGTGAAGCTAACATTGTAAACACTGGTGCTGCATCTACATTTGCTGCAGAAGCACTTGCTTGTGTTGGTGCTGCAGATACTATTGATGTAGTTATCGCTGGTGCTGCTGCTGCAACTGGACGCTTGCGTGTCTATGCAGTAATTGCAGATGTTTCTGCCGCAATGACTGAGGCTGCAGTAGCTCAACGTGATCTACTGTAATAGACCTACATACTTTGGGGCTGGCTATATGCTGGCCCCATTAGTGTATCAAACTTATGCAACAAAAAACTCTTGGGGCATAAAGGATTTATTAAGGAAGCATAATGGCTCTTACTTTTCTTACTTTAGCTAATAGCGTTATTACACGTATGAATGAAGTAGAGCTTACTTCTAGCAACTTTACCAGTGCTAGGGGTGTACAGATACAATGCCAGAATGCAGTAAATGAATCAATACGATACATCAACCAGCGTGAGTTTGGCTATTCTTTTAATCACGCTAGTAATTCTTCTACCTTAGTAGCAGGGCAATGTAGATACACAGTACCTACAAGTACCAAGTCTATTGATTATAGCACAGCTAGAATTAAGAAAGACACTGATCTTAATGCACGTGGTAATAACCTAGCAACGTTGAGCTATAATGAGTATATTGAAAAAGACTACGCCAATGAGGAAGACGATGTTGTAGCGACTACGCTAAACGGTTCACACTCTGATAGTGTAGCTACACTAACACTTGTATCTACTACAGGACTTGACGCTACAGGCACAGTACATATAGGCAGTGAGCAAGTTACCTACACTGGCATACTAGGTAATGACATTACAGGCTGCACACGTGGTGCTAATAGCACTACTGCTGCTACACACTCTAGTGGTGTGGCAGTTACACAGTTTGAGGGTGGGGGTGTACCTAGAAGTATTGTACGTACTCCTGACAACAACTACCTCTTGTATCCGTACCCTGATAAGGCATATGCTTTAGTTTTTGACTACTACACTTTTCCTGCTGATTTGTCTGCACATGGCGATACTACAAGCATACCTGATCGTTTTGCACCTGTGGTAGTAGATGGTGCTACAGCTTATGTATATCAGTATAGGGGTGAGTTAAATCAATACCAGTTAAACTTTAGTAGGTTTGAGCAAGGCATTAAAAACATGCAAAGCTTGTTAATTAATAAGTATGAGTATATTAGATCAACTGTAATAAACAGACCCCGTGGTTCTGCTAACTTTATGTCGGGTGTTAGTTAATGCCAGATAATTCACAAGTACAACCAGTAGCATTTAATTGTCAAGGCGGTTTAATACTTAACCGTTCTAACTTTATTATGCAACCGGGAGAAGCCCTAGAACTAGAAAACTTTGAGCCTGATATCTCAGGTGGTTATCGTAGGATCAATGGCTTTCGTAAATTTGTTAATCAAGTAGTACCTTTTACAGCTTCATCCTCTGAGACTACTTTAATGGTTGCTAGTTTTACAAACAAGGTAGTAGCAGCTAGAGGTGAAAAGATATTTACTTCTGCTTCTACTGAGTTAGCTATTGCTATTGCATCTAGCACAGGCATGACAGGATCAGGTACTATTACTGTACCTAGTACTACAGGGTTTTCTTCTAGTGGTACACTGCAGATTAACTCAGAGTTATTTACTTACACAGGTATTAACTCTACTACATTTACTGGTGTTACTAGGGCTACATCCAGCACTACTGCAGCAGCACACGCTAAGACAGATATAGTATCAGAGAGTTGGACAGTAAGAGATACAGGCAGAACTAATGCAGCTAAGTATCACTTTGAACGTTTTAACTTTGATGGTAATGAAAAGATTATTCTTGTAGATCAGGTTAATGCACCTGTAGTATTTAACTCTTCTATGGCAGCTACAGATGTAAGCACTAGCAGTGTAGCAGGGGCTAAGACAGTAGCTGCATATAGAAACCATATGTTTTATGCAGGTAAGTCTACTACCCCACAAGAGATAGTTTTTAGTGAGCCGTTTAATGAGGATGGTTTTAGTAGTGGTGCAGGTGCAGGTAGCATTAAAGTTGATGATACAGTAGTTGCACTAAAAGTCTTTCGTGACAGTTTGTTTATCTTTTGTGAGAATAGAATATTTAAACTTACAGGATCAACACTTAGTGACTTTGCAGTACAGCCTGTAACAAGAAACATTGGTTGCATTAATAGCTTTACCGTACAGGAATTTGCAGGTGACTTAATCTTCCTTGGTCCTGATGGACTGCGTACTGTTGCTGCTACTGCACGTATTGGTGATACAGAGCTTGGTACTATTAGTAAGAACATTCAGTCTTTGTTTGATGAGAACATTAAAGATGCAGGGGCATTTGATAGTGTAGTTATACCAGACAAGACACAGTACAGAATATTCTTTAATAAAGATGGACAGTCGGCAAGTTTATCTAAAGGTGTTATCTGTGTATTAAAGAAAGAAGCATTTGAGTTTTCTGAGACACTTGGAATGCAGACTGCTTGCACTGATAGCTTTGTAGAATCAGGTGATGTATTTGTATTACATGGTGATACTTTAGGTTTTGTACAAAGACAGGAAGCTGGTAATACTTTTGATGGTGTAACTATATCAGGTAAGTATAGAAGCCCTGACATGAGCTTTGGCGATAACGGTATTCGTAAGCACATGCAACGGGTAATTATTAACTACAAACCAGAAGGCACTATTGATGCGGATTTGATTGTACGTTATGACAATGAGGATAAAGACTCAGCTAGACCCGCAGTGTATCCGTTTGACACTACATCACTAGCAGCTACATATGGTGATGCTACATACAGCACAACAGCTAGTACAACACAGTTTGTTTATGGTGGACCTTCACAACCACTTGTACGACAGCCAGTAGAAGGTTCAGGTTTTTCTGTAGCACTTAGGGTAGAAGATGGTGGTACAACTAATCCGTACTCCCTTAAAGGGTTTCAGTTAGAATATCAATTAGGAGCAAGACGTTAGATGGGTGCTACATACACAAGACAGTCAACGTATAATGACGGGGATACAATCACAGCAGATCATACTAATGATGAGTTTGATCAGCTTTTAGCTGCCTTTGCAGCAAGTACAGGTCACACACATGACGGTACTACAGGTGAAGGTGGGCCAATTACTAAACTGGCTACTACCTCTGTTACTATAGGTGATGGCACTTCAGGTACAGACATTACAGTAACCTTTGATGGTGAAAGTAATGACGGTGTATTTAAGTGGATGGAGGATGAGGATTACTTTGAGTTTTCTGATGATCTACTTATTGCGTCAACAGAGAAGATTCAGTTTCGTGATACTGGCATCTATCTTAATTCTAGTACTGACGGCCAGCTTGACATTGTAGCTGATACAGAGATACAGATTGCAGCTACTACTATAGACATGAATGGTGCTGCTGATATTTCAGGTAACTTAGCTGTTGGTGGCAATCTTACAGTAGCAGGTAATGCAACAGTAACAGGCACTACTACCTTTAATGGTGGCACTCTTACTTTTGGTGATGCAGCTAGTGACAATGTTGTGTTTGGTGCTGATGTAAACTCAAGCATTATTCCTAACACAGATAACACATTTGATTTAGGTTCGTCTGGTCAAGAGTGGCGTGACTTGTTTGTTGACGGTACAGCTTACCTAGATGCTATTAACTTTAATGGTACAGCTATCTCATCTACTGCTGCTGAACTTAATCTTTTGGATGGCGTAACAGCCACAACAACTGAGCTTAACTTAATTGCTGGCGTAACAGCTACAACAGCAGAACTTAATATCCTAGATGGTGTTACATCTACTGCAGCAGAGCTAAACATTCTTGATGTAAGTAATAGTACAATAGGTGATTTAACTGAACTTAGTTCTGTTGCTAGTGATGATGTTTTAGTAGCTTTTGATACCTCTGGTGGTGGACTAAAAAGAATTTCTAGGAGTACGCTTGTATCTGGTCTTGCTACTTCCTCTGCTATTTCTAATCTAAGTGAGGACAGTAGCCCACAGTTAGGTGGCAACCTAGACCTTAATACTCATGACATTATTACAACTTCTAATGCTTCACTAGACCTAGCACCTAACGGTACAGGTACGGTAGTTGTACGGGGTAACACTAACTCAGGTGCTATTACCTATAACTGTGAAAGCAACAGTCACGGTCAGAAAATTCAAGCACAACCTCACTCAGTAAGTGCTACAAACACTATGTTATTACCAGAAGGTGCTAACTCAACCTTAGTATCACGTGTGTCTGTAGATACACTAACAAACAAAACACTAACTACACCCGTACTTACTACCCCTATAGCAAATGCAGGGGTGCAGTTAAAGAATGGTTCTTCATCAGCAGGGTTTCTTGAGTTCTTTGAGTCTTCAAGTAATGGATCAAATAAAGTAACTATAATTGGTCCTGTATCTACTGCAGATATTACCTTGACATTACCTACTACTGCTGGTACAGTTGCAACTGAAGAAGCAGCAACAACTATTGCAGCAGATGAGGCAACAGCATTAGCAATCGCCCTTGGATAAGGAATAAATAAATGGCAAATACATTCAAGACAATTACAAGGGACGTTGCACCAGCTAGTGCAGGAACTCCTGAAACAATATATACTACACAGAGTAGTACTAGGGCAGTTGTCTTAGGGCTTACTCTAGCTAACGTACACACAGCACAGGTAACTGCAAGTGTAACTTTAGTTAGCACAACTACACAAACAAGTCAAACACAAAACACTACAGCCCACATAATTAAATCTGCAGCTATACCAGCAGGATCATCTTTGTCTGTACTAGACGGTAAGGTAGTACTTAATGCAGGTGATATTATTAAGGTAGACTGTAGTGTGGCAGATAAAGTCTCAGTAATTATGAGCTACATGGAGATTGACAGCTGATGGCAGGTTATATTGGTTCTAAGGCAGTAATCACTTCTGGCGTTAGTGCTAGTATTGACGAGCTTAATCTTATTGATGGTGTTACTGCTACGACTGCTGAGTTAAACTACAACGACACAGGTGCTGCAGTTGGGGTAGTGGTTGCTAGTAAGACTGTAACTGCAGATGCAAACAAAGATGTAGCTAGTTTTCGTAACATTACCCTTACAGGAGAGTTAGATGCAGGCTCATTAGATATTTCTGGTAATGCAGATATTGATGGAACTCTTGAAACAGACGCACTTTCCATTGCTGGCGTTGCTGTAACTACAACTGCAGCAGAGTTAAATCTAATTGATGGTGGTACTGCTAGAGGCACTACGGCAGTAGCGGACGGAGATGGGTTGCTTGTCAATGACGCTGGCACGATGCGGATGACAACTGTGCAAACGGTCAAAACCTTTATGACTGCTGGCCTTGGCACAATACCAATTGTTTTTCCTAGCGACTGGGCAAGCCCAACAAACAATTATACGTCTAGTGACGATTGGTCAAAAGGGTCATTAGCAGATGATGATTACGTTTGGTTTTACCTTGTTAATTCTGGCGATGGCGGTGGCAATGCTCGTCCGGGATATGGAGGTAGAGCTATGTTGTTATATGGCACAGCGGCAACATTTAATGGCGCTTCTTACACTATAGGTGCTGCAAGAGCGGGTCAAAACGCTACTGGGGGAACTGCGCAAAACCCCACAACGGTGACGTTATCTTCTGGTAACGGCAGTTCTGCATTTACTCCATTTGATCTTTCAACAGCTGATGACCTTTCAGGTTCTCCTAAATTGCAAATTAACCTTGCGTCAATAGAAGCGGGGGTTTCGGGTACTTACTTAAACGGATCACCCAGTTCAAGCTACGCAATTAAGACGCTTGCGCTACCAAGCGGGTATGGACGTTGGACAACTTCTAACACAATAAAAGGCTACCAAAGTGAAGACCCTGACTGCGTATTTGGCGGGGGAGCGGGGTATTCAACTTTTAATAGTCAAAACTCGTATTCAACCTCTCTATTTGCAGGCAATGGTGGGACAGGCAACAACGCTGCGGGTAGTGCGCCGGGAGGCGGTGGGGGAGAAACAAATGGTGGCGTAGGTGCGGCAGGCGCAGCAGGAAGTTTGAGGGTTTACCATGTCTAAGATATTCTACAACAAAACAACAGGCTCTGGTGCAGTGTTTGACGATTCTGCAAACATTGCTGATTGGCCTAACTTTCAAGCTGATCAGGTGGTTGCAAGCACATTGCAAGTCAGAGCGCAGCGTGACGCACTATTATCTGCGTCTGACTACATGGCACTAGCTGACCGTATTACATCCGATTGGACAACCTACAGACAAGCACTGCGTGATGTACCTGCACAAGCTGGATTTCCAACAAACATAACATGGCCTACAGAACCTAGCTAATAACAAAGGGGGCAGTAATGCCAAGATTTCATAACATTAACGGACAACTATTTCAGTTCACAGCAGAGCAAGAAACTGCCCGTGATGCTGAAGAACAAACATGGGCAGACGGTGCAGACACACGTGCTGCTGTACAGGTCCGTGAAGAACGTGATGCACTACTGGCTGCTACAGACTGGATGGGCAACAGTGATGTAACCATGTCAGACGCATGGAAGACTTATCGTACAGCACTACGCAATGTGCCAGCACAGGGTGGATTCCCTAATAGTATTACGTGGCCTACCAAGCCTAGCTAAAGGATAGATTATGACTAAAGCAAGAGATACAGCTAACATTGTAGGCGGTGGGTTTTCTGGCACTATTGCTGGTGCCACAATGGAACCTACGGGTGACACTGCTGCAGGAGATAATGCTGCTATTGGCTTTACCTCTGCTGAAGGTCTGATCCTCACAGGGCAAGGTAGCACTAATGATGTAACCATTAAGAATGATGCTGACGCAGATGTAATTGAAATACCAACAGGCACAGTCAATGTCACTATGGCAGGAACACTAGGTGTAACTGGTGTTATTACTGGTGGTGGTCTTGTTGTTCCTGATGGTTCTATTAACTTAGCAGACTTAGATATTGATGGCGGTACAGATATTGGTGCTGCTCTTGTAGATGCTGATCTAATGATTGTAGACGATGGGGCGGGAGGTACTAACCGCAAAGCTACAATGACTAGGTTGGCTACCTATATGGGTACTAAGATTGGTGGCGGCTTAGAGTTTATTGCTACTGTTGATGCTGGTAATACTGCTACTATTAGTTTTACTGGCTTTGATGCTTCTAAATACGATAGCTATAAATTTACATTTGCTAATCTTTTACCTGCAACAGACGGTGCATACTTACATGTTTTACTGTCAGTTGACTCAGGAAGTAACTATTTAGCTGCTAGTGATAGCTACACAATACGGGGTACACAAGAAGCAAGTGCAGGTGACTCTGCGTTTATTACCATTGGAAATCTCGGAACTAGTAATGTAGATGGCGGGGGTGCTAGTGGGGGATTAGAAATTCATGGCCCACATCTAAATAAAAGAACATTTATCTTTCCTACTAACGGTTTGCATAATAAAACTGATGAATCACTTGGTCACTTTGGTCTTGGTTACAATGACGGCGGTGGACAAACAAAAGCAAACACTGTTGTAAATGCTATTAGATTTTTATTTGCAAGTGGTAACATAGCATCAGGAACAATTACTATGTACGGCATAGTTAATTCATAAGGAAAAACAATGGCAGGTTATATAGGCACAGTACCCGTACCCCAAGCAACAGAAACTAGGGACGTTTACACAGCCACATCAAATCAAACTACATTTACTACAGGGGGTTACACTCCTAACTTTGTATCTGTGTATCTTAACGGGGTACACCTAGCAAGGGCTGACTACACTGCCACTAATGGGTCTGACGTAGTACTAGCTGCAGGGGCAGCAGCAGATGACACTGTAGAGATTGTATCGTTTAATACATTTGAATTATCAGCACAGACATTCACAGGGGATGTTACTGCATCAGGTGGTACGTTCTTACCTACAGGTGACACAGCAGCAGGTGATGATGCAGCCGTAGGGTATGCTGCTGCTGATGGCCTAGTGCTTACAGGGCAGGGTTCTACCTCAGATGTGACTATTAAGAATGACGCAGATGCTACTGTAATGTCTATTGCTACAGGCACAACAGGTGCTACGTTTGCAGGTGACGTTATAGTTCCTGATGGTGATTTTATTTTGGGTAGTACTGCTGTTACAAGTACTGCTGCTGAACTTAATATTCTTGATGGGGTTACAAGCACTGCAGCAGAGTTAAATAAACTAGACGGTGTGGGTACTCTTAAACAAGCAGGTAAAGAAACCATATGGGTTCCTGCCAGTGCTATGCAACCTACTACTTCCAATGGTTGTTCTGCACTTACTACAGTAGAAACCACATCAGGTAGACCAGACTTAGTTGTATTAGACTTTGATAAAGACAGTGATGAGTTTGCGCAATTTAGTGTAGCATTTCCTAAATCATGGAATGCAGGTACTGTAACCTTTCAAGTCTTTTGGGCTGGTATTGCAGCTACATCTGATGTTGATTGGATGGTTGATGCTGTTGCTATATCTAATAACACTACCATTGATGTTGCATACGGAACAGCAGTAGTAGTTACAGACAATGCTCAAGGTGCGGTAGAAGAACTAAATGTATCTGCTGAAAGTGGTGCAGTTACTATTGCAGGTTCTCCCGGCGATGATGAGTTATGTTTCTTTAGAATTGGTAGGGACGTATCAGGTGATGGTATGGCAGGTGATGCACGGCTTGTAGGTATTAAGTTGTTCTTTACAACTGACTTAGCTAATGACGGGTAAGGGTTTAGTATGAGCTTTGGTTATCAGACATTAGGTTTTGGCGGTTATACTAGCCGAGGTCCAGCATTTTACACGGCTACTGGTGGGTCTGTCACAACAGACGGAAACTATAAAGTTCACAGTTTTACCAGCAGCGGAACTTTTTCAGTTTCAGAGGTGTCTGCTGACCCATCTAATGCAGAATTAGATTATTTAATTATTGCGGGTGGGGCTTCTGGTGGTGCAAACTCAGGCTCTGGTGGTGGTGCTGGTGGGCGATTATATCTTGAAAACTATACAGGTATAACAAGCACAGGTGATATTACAGTGACCGTTGGTGCGGGTGGTGCTGGAATGTCATGGGGAGTGCCTTATGGTAGAGGGAACAACGGAGCAAATAGTGTTTTTAATTCTATAACAGCAACTGGTGGTGGTACAGGTTCTGGGAATTACGGTTCTGACCCATATAGTTATCAAGGCGGGAATAATGGCGGCTCTGGCGGTGGTGGCGGTGGTGAAGGAATTGATGGACAAGGCCATGATGGTGGTACAGGTACAAACGGTCAAGGTGGTGGTGGTGCTGGTGCCGCAGCATCTGGTAGCAATGGCGGTGCGGGTGTTGCGGATAGCATAACAGGCAGTAGTGTGACAAAAGCTGTAGGCGGGTCTTCAAGTGGGCCTGCTGGTGAGGCAAATACAGGTACTGGCGGTGGACGTAAAGATGAATCTAACACAAATGGTGGTGGCTCTGGCATCGTCATAATTAGATATAAATTTCAGTAGGTAGACATGGCACATTATGCAAAAATAGAAAATAATATAGTCACTAACGTCATCGTTGCCGAGCAAGATTTTATTGACACTCAGGCAGGTACATGGGTGCAAACGAGCTACAACACGCAGGGAGGTCAACATCTGCTAGGTGGCACACCGTTTCGTAAAAACTATGCTAGTATAGGGATGACCTACGATAGCACCCGTGATGCTTTTTATGAACCAAAGCCTTTTCCTAGTTGGTTGTTAAATGATTCAAGTTGTATATGGGAAGCACCTGTTGCTTGTCCACAACCCTCAAGTCGTGACGGCAAAGGGTTGTACGGTTGGAATGAAGATACAACGAGCTGGGTTGAGGTGACTTAATGGATATTAACTGGACAGTAGTAACAATAGTTGGTGCATTACTAGCACAGGGTGCTGCTATTGTCTGGGCAGTATCAGGCATGGTGTCAGACATTCAGTATAACAGAAGTGACATATCTGAAATGGAAAACAGCACAGCAAGACTAGCTGATGACATACATGAGAATGACGTAATGATTGCACGTATTGATGCTAACGTTACTGCAATTAAGGAAGCATTGAATGTGGTTGCTAACAATCACGCAAAGAGATAATTAAATGATTGACCCCATCACAGCTTTTGCTGCAGCCAATGCAGCTTTCAAAGGGGTCAAGATGCTTGTAGGGGCTGGCAGAGAGATACAAGATGTATCACAGCAACTAGGAGCATGGTACGGTGCAGTAGCTGACATTACTAGGGCTGAGTCTCAACGTAAGAACCCTACATGGTTAGACAAGCAGACACACGGTACTGACAACATTGAACAAGAAGCAATGGACCTTGTTGTTCGTAAGAAGACACTGCTTGAGAAAGAAAAAGAAATAAAGTTCATGCTTAACATGAGGTTTGGCCCTTCTACATACGATGATATGTTACAGATGCGTAGACAGATACGTAAAGAACGTGAAGAGACTGTGTATGCAGCAATGGAAGCTAAACGACAGATACAAAACAATATGGCTATAGGTGGTTTGTCTTTAGGTATTATTAGTGTTCTAGGTGGAGGCATCTACTTAGTAATATTAGGGGTAAGTTAATGGTTAATCTTGTTGTGTTACCCCTTGTGTTAGCAGGGCTGTTAAGTAACCCTGAGTTTGTACAGTGTCACTTAGCAAAAAGAGTTAAGATACAGGGAGAAATGGTTTGCATTTACCGTGGACCTAATGGTACAATAGGCTACCACTACCCTATGTTTAAGTTTAGTGAATGTCCCAAGACATACACGTGCAGGTACACACCTAACGCTAAGAAGAAAGTAAGTGTACAAGATATACTAGATGGCCTAAAAGATGGCTTTGAATAAGAGAGAATTAAGATGGTAGCTTTTAGCGGTGACGTAACTAAATCTTTTCCTGTAGGAGGTCCATATCCTGTGGGGCTTACAGCAGATCAAGTTAATCAACTTAATGCTAGGGATGCTAAAGTCAAATATAGCAATGTGGGGTCTACACTACAACAATTTACTACCCCTACTAATACATCAGGGACAGCCGTTAATATGGGTAGTGATAATTCGTTAGCAATGGGGCGTACAACATTTGACGATCTTTCTAATAGGCAAGCAAGTATGCCACCACCTTCTAACAACGGAGAACTTGGTAGCAGCGAATTTAATCCTAATTATAGGCAAGCTATGCGCCAAGGAGGCGGTTCCAATATGACACCAATGCAAGACAAGCTAGACAAACTCAACCAAGAGCTATCTGATCTGTACGCACAAGATCAAAGTGATCCTGCTACGGTTAAAGCTATTGCTGATAAGACTAAAGAGCAGCAACAAGCTGCAGGACAGGCTTTAACTGAGGGCCAACAAAACCTCACCGCTTCAGCTATTAAAACACCTGAACAACTAGCGCAGCCAACAACTGTATCAACAATAAACCCTAATACTGTAGGGGCTACCATTGATCCCACCACAGGGCAAATTCCTGATGTTGGTATAGCGGCTGCTACTCAAACCGCTACAGGACAACAGGCGTCTACACCTACAGGTCTTACTCCTGCTTCCGTACAAGCTACCGCATCCCAACCTGCCGTAGATCAAGCTTTAACTGATACACAGGCAGCACAAGGTACTGTATCAACTACGATAGATGCAGCAACCAAAGACCCTACAACTATGGCAAGCACAAAGCTTGACGTAAATCAAATTGCAGATGCTACAAAGGTAGTACCGCCTGATGCCCGTAAGCTTGAAACAAATGAGTTAGTTGATGGTTCTGCCGTAGACATGGCTGCAGTAAAAGAAGCTACAGATATTAAAGCGGCACAGGCTGATCCATCTAAAGCTGCTACAGTCAAAGGTCAATTAGAAGACCTTATGGATGACTTTGAAGATGATGCTACCCCTGCATGGGCTGCAGGAGCTATGAGAGCCGCTAACGCAGCAATGGCTGCACGTGGGCTAGGTGCTAGTAGTATGGCAGGACAAGCCGTTGTACAGGCTGCTATGGAGTCAGCCTTACCTATTGCTGCAGCAGACGCACAGACGGTAGCACAGTTTGAGGCACAGAACTTAAGTAATCGTCAACAGGTAGCTTTGTTTGCTGCACAGCAACGCGCTGACTTTCTTAAGTTGGACTTTAATCAAGAGTTTCAAGCACGTGTTACTAACGCAGCAAAGATCAGCGACATAGCTAACATGAACTTTACTGCAGAGCAGCAGGTTGCATTAGAGAATGCACGTATGGCTCAGACTGTAGATATCACCAATCTTAACGCTAAGAACGCTAAGGTTATGTCTGATGCTGCAGCTATGGCAAACATGGATTTAGCTAACCTTAGTAACACACAACAGTCCAGAGTAGAGAACGCTAAAAACTTCTTACAGATGGACTTGACTAATTTATCTAACACACAGCAGACAGAGTTGTTTAAAGCACAGGCACTGCAGCAAGCTATCCTTAGTGACACTGCAGCAGAGAATGCATCTAAACAATTTAACGCTTCTAGTGTCAATCAAACTAATCAGTTCATGGCTACAATGGCATCACAGGTCTCACAGTTTAATGCATCACAGACTAACGCTTTAGCTCAATTTAATACGTCTGAGGTAAATGCTATTGCAAGGTTTAATACTGAGCAAGCAAATGCTAGGGATCAGTTTAATGCGACTAACTCTTTGGTTATAGCACAAGCTAATGCACAGTGGAGACAGAATGTATCTACTGTAAATACTGCTTCACAAAATGAGGCTAACATGCAAGACGCTAAAGCAGCCAATGCTTTTACTGCTAGTACGTTAGATCAGGTATGGCAGCGTGAGCGTGACCTTATGTCTTTTGCTTGGAAGTCAGGTGAGACAGCATTAGAAAGAGTTAACGCTGTTGTATTGCAAAACATATCAGCTACGTCTAGTGCTAATACCAGTGCTGCACAAATTTCTCAGGCAAAAAGCAGTTCAGATACAGAGTCATATGCTACAATTGGTTCAGCACTAATAGGAATATGGGGTTAAAATGGGACTTAATAATTACTTTGACAGAGATAAAAATACAACTAACACAAATTACTTAAAACGTAAGTTTGGTATTTCTGAGAGTGTAGGAGAAGACATAAGAAAAGATGCCAAAGTAAGAAGGTCTCAGGCAGGCACAAACGCCAGTTTGGGTATGAGAACTTTTGGTAATGTTGAGGTAGCTGATGCGTCTTCTTTGTTAGATGAGAAAGATGATACAACTTCTTTCATGCGGATGGCCCTTGATACTATTGAAAAAGCCACCAAGACAAGAAAAAATTCCTTTAAGAAATTTGATCCTGATCCAGAGTCAGGCAGTGAGGCTACTAAACGGCAAGATGAAATGCAAGGCCCAATGAGACCACCTACAAAAGAACAAACAAGTGCCAAGTATGCAGGAGATAATGCGCGTACAATAGAAAGCGTAAACAATTTAAAAGAACGTTTTCCTAACATTCCGAAGTATCAAGTTGACGCAATCTTTCAGGGGGAGTCTGGTGGGGTTAGTACAGCTAAAAATCCTGAAACTAACGCCTCTGGTTTGTGGCAGCTAATGGGTAACGCTCTAAAAGACTTACGTGACCTTGGATATGTAGACAAAAAAACTACACTTGCAGACGTTAGAGCCATGTCTAAAGCAGATCAGATAGGTCTTTATGGTGATTACTTGGCCCGTTGGGACTATGATGGCTCAGAGTCTTTAGGTATGATGCAAGCGGCCCCTGCGTTGGCAAAGAAAGCCGTTAATAACCCTGACATGGTTGTATACAAAAAGGGTAGCACAGCATGGAATCAAAACCCTCCTTGGCGTCCTGCAGATGGTGGTGACATAACGCCTCGCTCTATTGATGCATATTACTTTGGAAGCGCGCCTGAAACATCTTTACTTCCAAAGCTACGACCCTTTGTTGAAAAGAAAGTATAAAAATGAGTAAATCATTAAGCGGCCCTATTCCCGGCCAATCTCTAACAGATGAACCTAGAGGTTTTCCTTGGGAGAGACCTCCTGAAACGGCTGACCCTAAAGAAGCTCTAATGCTTCACATGGAGAATATGTCAAAACCTAAGTTTTCGGATGCGGTTGTATATATGCTGCAATTAGAAATACCTGTTGAGGTAATAACGAATACTTCTATTACTATGGCTGTAGGCAATGGGGTACACAGCGTTGATGTAGGACTTATTATTGCCCCTGCTGTACACAAAGAGATTGTGTCTATAGCAGAGGACAGTGGCGTTGAGTATGATGAATACTTCCCAGAGGGTGCAGATGAAGAGGCTGCTGCTAAGGAACGTATTAAGTCTATTGTTCTATCTAAGCTTGGAAAGGATGAGCCTAAGCCTATTGTATCACAAACAATAGAGGCTATGGGTAGCCCTGAGACAGAAGAGTTTGAAGACATGAGAGAAGAACAAGAAGAACAGGGTGATATGCCAGAGGGTATGCCAGAGCAACCGCCAGAGGAGCCTAAAATGTCTATGGGCTTAATGAGTAAAGGACTATAAGATATGAACTCTAAAGCATTAGCCTTAATAGCGGGTGCCTTGTCGGGTGCCGCTGCAAGTAGACAAAAGTTTAAAGACGAGTATAGAGATAAAAAAGAGCGGCAACGTGAGTGGATGAGTACTTATGGTCAGCGTATCATAAAAGACACTAACACTAAATCACAGCTTGCTATCGCTGCAGCAGGACGCTTAAAAAGCGCAGGACTTGCACCTGCCTCTATTAGAGAGCTTATTGAAAAGAATGGCGTTGGTAGTATTGTTGAAATGGATCAGGAAGTCCAGCAGTGGGAGAAGACTAACGAAAAGAAATTCTCTGCAGATCAGCTAAACCAGTTGTACAAAGGTACGGAGGGCTGGGAAAGTGCTAACGAACACTCTACTTATCAAGACGCAATTAAAGCCGCATTTGAAGCTCCTGAATTAACTGCTACTGATACAACTGAAACTGAGCCTGAGAGTTGGTATCAAAGTATGTTGGGTAGAATTAGAGGTGATGACTTAGCAGAGGGCTACGATAAGTTTCTTGAGGATGATGCAGAAGGCTTTGGTGGCAGTAGCATAAGGGACGTAAGGCGTATGGAGAATATGCCAATAGATACAGGCACAGAGGGTGCAGCTATCTTTAATCGTTCTGCATTTGATACGGGTGAAACTACTCAACAAGAAAAAGTAGATTGGCAATTAGGGCAAACTTCTATTCTTAGAAATGCGCTTGAAGCAGTTACAGAAAAGTTTGGTGCTGCTGCCTCTCTTGATGTACAATCTTTTGAGCAATTCTCGGCGGCTTTGGGTGGAGAAACACGCAAAGACTATAGTGATGCTCAGCAGCTTCAAACATTAAAAAACAAGTACCCTGATATACTTAAAGATGCTATACTTTCATCTGCAGAAGATGGCCCCTCAATGTTAGGTAATCCATTTGCAAATTCTACATTTGGTAGGACGTTTGTTGAAAACATCTTTAACCCTGATAATGCACCTACACAGGAAGAGGATGCACCATTTGCAAATGTTCAGGATGAGTTAGATGCTGACTTAGAAAAGAAAGGTCTTGATCCTATTGAGGCAAGTAGTCTCAGGACCATACAAGCAGAGGGTGCTACTGGTCCTGAGAAAAAGGACTTCTTAGATAGGTGGTTTAGTGAGAACCCCGGCGAACAGTATGTGATAGCTGATAATCAATTAATCATTTATGATCCAGCTACTGATCCGTACAAAACAGCCCTACCGCCAGAAGGCCCAAGCCAAGAGGATGTACGCTTTACTAGAGGTGAAGATGAAACTCAACAAGAATACTTAGAACGTATTAAAAAAGAAATACAATATACAGCTACAAAAGATGAAGCAATAGAAGATATTAAAGGTGCAGGTTCTAGCGTTGGTAATTACTTATTAGAGGGGGTAGACGGTTTGTTGGGTGACTTAGGTGGCTTTGCTAAACAAGGTGTTGCATCAGTGATTGGTATTATACCATTTGCAGCAAGTATATTACAAGTACCTGAAAATTCTGTAATTGAATACCTTCAAAACCTATCAGAGGCTGAGTTTGAGGAAGCTGGAAAAATGATAAGAGAAGGTGCAGGATTTGTTGCAGATACTGTTGCTGATAGACCTCTTTAAAGGATAAAAATAAATGCCTACCATAGCAGAACTATACGGAAACACTGCACCTACTCAGGAGCCAGAACTTGATGCCATGACCTACACAGGTGGGGCAGAGGGTACTTTTGGTTTAAGCGATCTTACAGCAGATCACAACTTCAACGTCATAAAAGCTCAAATGAAGTCGCGCTTTGGTATGACAGAAGATAACCATGAAAGACAAGACATTGTAGATAAGTGGGTTAATTACAACAGAAAGTTTAACGTAGGTAGCACCCTTAGTGTACTAGGGGAAGCCAGCTATTTAAGCAAAGCAGATGACACAGAGAAAGTACAGGCTTTTAATTCCTATAAGCTGTGGGATAATATGAAGGGGGCTTTTGAAGGGGGTACTGCTGCACAAAAGCTAGACAATGTGTACGACTACGGTATGGCTCTTATAGCTGACCCTATGAACTTGGTTAGCTTTGGTGTAGGTAAGTTAGCTACAGGGGGAGCTTCTAAGATAGCTGCTGCCACAGCCAAGGAAGCCCTAGAGATTTCTGCCAATAAGATTATTAGTAAAGCAGGGCAAACAGGTGTAGCACGTTCTGCATTAAAGCCAGCAGTTAAAGCTGAGATAGATCAAGCCCGTAGGCGTGTCTTATCTAAAGCCCTAAAAGGCCAAGCTGTAGAAGGTTTAGAAGACCCTCTTGTAATGAAAACAGCACTTAAGACAGCACGTACTAAAGAGCTTAGAACTGGTGTAGCTGTAGAAACTGTAGCTGCGCTGGGCGTTGACTACGTTCAACAAAAAGCTGCATACATGAAGGTAGGATACCAACAAGAGTATAGTTACTTAAACTCTGCCCTAATTGCAGGTGGAGGTTTCTTTGGGTATGGATTAGCAAAAGCTATACCTTTGTTGTCAGGCGATGAGTTACCAAAGTCAATGGCTCTTGATGTATTTGATGCAGCGGTAGCAGCCGAAGCAGCAGCCAAGAAAAGAGCTAGAGAAGAAGGTATAGCACTTAATAAAGAAGCTCTTAAGTCTCTTATGGATAACCCTGATGCTAAGGCAACTATGATAAAGGACGTTAAGGCAAGCAGAGAAGCAGCAGAGCGTTGGGCTAAGATTGTAGCAGAAGGGCAGGATACGGCTAAAGGACTTAAGGATGAGGGTATTACAAGCAGCATAGATACAGTAGAAGGCGTTAACGCTTTTTTAAATGGTGTGAAGAAAGGTCCAAATCAATTTGAAGGTATGGCTGATATCCTTACTAGAAATGGTATTGAGTTGTCCTATGAGGATGACGTATGGAAGGGTCTTGTACACTTCCTATCTGAGACTACTGTAAAGCTACCTGATGAAGTAAAAGGAGAGGTACAAACCCTATACGAAGCTACAATTAAGCGTTTAGATAGTGGATTTGAAAAAGTAAACACACTAGACGAGGCTATGCCTTTGATGGCAGCTAAGTTTAGCTATGCTGGTAGTTTAATGAATACGGCAGGGCAGCTAGGCCGTGTTGTTAAAGAAGTTAAACGTAAGAAAGCTGCACTAGGGGATGGCTCTAGTTTAACACCAGAAGAGCTTTTGGATGGTATTGTTGATCCTGCCACAGGAGAGTACGTTGAAGCTGTTACAAAGAAGGCGGGTACTTTTGAGTCACTACAAAACAACTTAATACGTACTTTGGTTACGCACCCCGGCACGACAGCACTTAACTTGCTGGGTTGGGCGCATGCGTCTACGCTTCAATCTGCTTCTGATGCAATTAGAGGAACCCTTTATGGGGGTGCATCTATGGGCAAGCTGTTAATGGGAGATACAGTTGGCTCTGTAGAGTATGCTAAAAAAGCAAAGCTTATGATGACCTTGCAAAGTAAAAAGATGTCTAACTTAGTTAATCCTTTTGCTACACAAGAGGAAACTCTTAACTTTCTTTCTGCTAATCCTAAGCTACAGAAAGAATTGTTTAGGTATATCTCAGGTGGTGTAGACAGTAAAGATGTAATGAAATCATTAGATATTGATTTAGATGACTTAGAAAAACCAGACAAGTTTGATCAAATACTAGACAAGTTTCAAACGTACTACGGTGTTAAGGCTGTGGACGTTTTAACAAAGACGCAAGAGTTTATGTATAACATAGACAAGCAAATCCGTATTAAATATAATGTAAGCTATGATGAGTTTATGTCTGCAAAAGATGCAGATGGTATGCCTAAGTATTGGGATAAGATGCGTAGTTCTGACTTCTTTGAAGTTCAAACTGCTGCAGTAGAGGATTCATTACGTAATGTGTTCGCTAAGTCTTACGGGGGCGGTGACTTTAACGCTAACCGAAACACAGTAGAGAGTATAGCCAAGATCATTGAAGACGCACGTAAGTTCCCTATAGTTGGGGCTATGATTCCCTTTGGTCAATTCTTTAATAACACTATAGCTTTTATGGCTGACCACTCTGGCGTTAGTATTGCTCATAGATACTTTACAGGAAACAATAGAGACCTTATGGAGCTTGCTACCAAGACAGCCGTAGGGTGGACTGCTGTAGCTGCTGCTGCTCAGTATGAGTACAGTGCTATGGAAGAAGGTTTGGCATGGCATGAGGAACGTGACGATGATGGTCAGGTTAGGTCTCGTTTGTATGACTTTCCTTACAGCTACTGGAAGGGCGTAGGTAGAATAGTTGCTCACATTCAGCGTGATGGCGAAGTGCCGGGCGAATTGTTTGATGATATAACTAAAACTTTTGGCCCTGCCAACCTGACTAGAGCGTTAGGTGAAACAAATAATCAAATGTACGATATGGTAAAGGACGCAGCATCTGGTAATTTCCCTGATGCTCTGGAAGCTGTACAAAAGTTTGCAGGAGGTACGGCTTCTATGTACCTGTCAGCGTTCTCTAGGCCACTAGACCCAATCAATCAAGTAGCAGCATTTGCTATGGGTGATGCCTATAATGAAACAGATCGTAACATTGGTAGCAAGTTTGTTAACAACTCTGTGAGATACGTTGAGAATATCTTTGACAGCTTAGATTACTTTACAGGACTAAAGACTGTAGAAGGTGCTAAAGCAGTAGGAGAGTTTGTTGGGCTGGACGTAGAGGGTGAGGCGGTGCCTAGACAGCGCATAACTGAGGATCGTCCTAGAGGCGTAGCCATTGGGCGTATATTCGGTTACAGAGATTCACCTGCACCACAGGCTCTTGATAAAATGTTTTCTGATGTAGGTATGCCTAAATGGAAGACAAGTATTAAATCTGACATTCCAGAGGCTAACAACACAATCAACAGAGTTATTACACCCTACTTAGAAGAAGAGGCTGCTAGGGTAGTGTATAAAGAAGGGTGGAAAGACGCTTCTGTAGAGGTTAAAAAGACCATGCTATCTAAAGCCCTTACAATAGCTAAGAACAGAGCGTTGCGGGAGTTATATACATCAGGTAATCCTACAGACAAACGCCACTTGCTTATGTACGACATAAGTAAAAGAGGTTCTAAAGTTTCTAAAGAGGACATTGAGATTGTATTAGATGAAATAGGTATTGATAAAAAGGTAACTGATCTGTCTTATGATGAGTTAAAACTTCTTAGAAACTTTTTAGCTATAGAAAAGCTAGAAAAGAAAAGAGAAGCGTATCGAATACGAAAAGAAGTAGCTGTTTAGAATACAAAAAAAGGGGCGGTCATAACGACTGCCCCTCTTGCTTTGTTTCACGTGAAACATTTACTTTACGCCATGTAACTCAGAGCAGTACCTAGCCCATAAATAAACATCTCTAACGCTCTGCATAACGTGCTTACGTTCTGGGCAAGGCTCTATGTGCTTAACTATAAAATTATCTAGTCCCTCACATAGCTTTGTTAGGTCTTCAACAAAGACTTGCTTATTACCTTTGCTGTAGTTTAGTGCTTCTTCTTCTAAGTTCACGGGACTACCTTTCATGTGTGTCTTTATAGCAACACTGTAAAGCTTATCAGAAAGGTTGTCAAGATGTTTGTTGACCTCACTACTATCATCTAACTTTCTGTAACCATACCTAAAGGTAAAGATATGCACTGACTAACTGCCCTTGCTTTTGGATTTGGCTTTGTTTGAAACAGATACAGCATATTTATCTCTCTATATGCTTGACAGTCTTCTTCATTTTTAAATGCCATGTTTGGTGCATTTACTACAAACGTAGTTTCTGATGTAACTGGTGTAGTCATTGCCATTATTACTACATAAGCCCATATCATTTTATTAATCCTTTCTAGGTTATATCTACCATTTCACATACATCTCCGCTACATGCCATTGTTTGCATTCCAGAGGTGTTGTCTTCTATTTCATAGTTGTCAAATAAACTCCAATCTACTTTAGGCGGTGACTTGTCTAACATTTCATAGTACTCTTCTTTAGTACACTCTTGATAGGGTGCTTGTTGGTATGTATGCTCATTAAACGGAAGGAACGACACACCTGACATTTCATCAAAGTGTTTGTATACAAATGCTCCTACCTCAAACCACTCGTCAGACTTAACGTTAATCGTAACGCTAGGCTTATGCTCACACCAATGGCGTTGATACATCAACCACATTTCTAGCTGCTCTAGTGCTGTCATGTCAGCCGTACACACTGCACCCAAGGGTGACTGCATAGGAAAACTAAACACAGTTGTAGCATCAGGTTTCATAACGTCAGGCTCACTAGGGATACCTTGGTCACGCATAAATGCCGTTAGTGGGTCTTTATTATCTCCACGCACAGTACGGATATAATAGGGACTATGACGAGCATGTATTCCAGAAGCCGAATCAACCAGTTGGGAAACTGTTCCACTGGGCTTGACGCAAGTAATAGCAGTGCTATGAGGGATACCAAGACGGTCAGCCCACTCAGCGTTAGTAGAAACAGCCACATTTTTAAGATGCTCCAATGTATCAGACAGACCTTTGTTTTCTAAGGTCATCAGTTTGTTATCCATTATCCCTGTGAGTGACACACCGAGCAATCTTTCTGATCCTGTGTTTGTGTTCCACACCTTTCGCAAGTATGGAAAATGAACAAAGGTGGATTGAATAGTTCCCAGTACAGTTGCCAAACGGACTTTTCTTGTAAGGTCTTCGACACTGTCGTTAGCACGTATGACAACCTCTGTGAGATTGCAAAACTGATTCGGCCTAAGAATGATTTCTGAACAGGGGTTGGTTCCAAACTCATAGCAAGTCTCTCGTCTTCCATTTTTTGCTGCTTGTTTAATCGAAGCTTCTCTATTAAATATACCACGCTCTCCACTCCCACTTTCCATTAGGGCTGTCCACTCGCGCATAAATGACATGCTGTCAGGTTTCTCTGAGTACGCCACTGAGTTGTTAGCCAAGGCTCTATGCCCTGCGTTCTCCCACCAGTTACCTGACTTAGCGTGGCGCATACGGTCATCTGACAGGTTAGACAGGCTGATCATAGCACTACGTCTAACGCCCCCTACAACAACTACCTCACCAATCTTACACATAAGATCATGGCATTCAAGACTAGAGAGCCTACGCCCTTGTGCGCCTTTAAACGTAGTGACTGCAAAGTTAAACAGATCAACTAAAGGTGCAGGGCCACTAGCACGACCACCAAACGTTTTAAGCCTTGCCCCTGCAGGGCGAACTCTGCTAATATCCCACTTAGGAATTTCACCAGCCCATAGGAGTGCCAACACTTGTCTGAGACCTTTAGCCCAACCTTCCTTGCTATCCTTGATGACAACAGTAGTTTCGCTTTGGAAAAGAGTAGGAACATCAGGGAGTTTAGCAATGAACTGACGCTCAACACTGAAACCAACCCCCGTACCGCAAAGCAAGATGAACATAGCCTCATCGAAAGACTTAGGGTCATCTACGGGTAGGTAGCTACAATTGTACATACAGGTGTTGTCGCGTGATGCTGCCTTACCTGCTGTCATTAGTGACCTCATGCTAGGCATAACCTCAAGGCTAAGAATAGCGTCACGCATTTCATCTAAGTCAACAGGTTTTAGCCATGTCTTAGCTATGTTCTGTAGATAACGCTCTACAGTCTCACCCCATGTTTCACGGCGTCCTTCGCCTTCAAGCCAACGTGCATAGCGGCTGGTTGCAATGAAGGTCTGGTAGTCATTGGGTAGGTAATTGTTATTCATCTTTTACTCTCCTTGGGGAACGTGAAGATTTCTTTACGTCCTCTTTCTCCTATGTGTGCTTCCAGTATTACTTGAGCCTTGTGTAGCATAGCACAAGCTAACATAAGGGTTTCTTCTCTGGTATCACACATCATTATTTGTTGTTCTATTGGTTTAAGCAGTTCAACCATTCTGCTCTGTATCTTAGACAAGATCAGACAGGTCAGGCTTCCAGTAGTTTGACCCCTTTAACACTTTGCCATCAGGCCGCTTGATTGGCTTACCTTGTGGCCCTAGCTTAGACATATTGGATGCGTGTACTCTGCGTACAGCTTCATCTAAGTCCCACCCGTAGGTAGCTGCATAGCCATACGTAACGTACACCAAGTCAGCTAACTCTTTGAGTAACTCTAGTGGGCCATCTGCATCACGTACTTCACCATATTCCTCTTTGAGTAGCAGCCAACGCAACCCTTCTAGCTTTCTACTATAACCGTACTTCTCCCCAAGAGGGTGATCCATTGCTTTTGCAAAATCTTTTACCATATCAAGAGGCGTATAGTCTCTAAAATGATTAATCATATCTTCTCTGTCGTACTCAGCGAAGTCATCTATCTCTTGTTTCGTAATCATCCCTGATCCTTTACGTTTATGTTAGATATTTCTACATCATCTATATCATAGATAATACGAGACATCAAGTCTTTTATATCTTCTTCATAGTACATAGGGTGAGAAGACAATATGTTGTTTGACTTGTCAACTTGTAAGACAAAGGTAACACTGAACTTCTCAGTATTCATTGCGCTCAACCTCCTGTATCAATCTATCTAAGTACCAACGTGCTTTCTTCAAGTCCTCTACGCCATTCTTGTAAGGCCACCTCCACATATACTTGAATGAGTTCTGCCAACAGTATGCCTCATGGGGTGATACATCTGCACCCTCTGACATAGCTTTCATAGCATCTATACACTCAATGTTAGCTGTGTTGTAGTGGGGTGGCTTATCTACCATGTCTACCTCAAAGGGCATGATTGTTTCTTTCCATTTAGCCATACTAGCAGTTACCCTTAGTTTTAGTAAAAGCACTGAGTGTAAGTACATTACCCTCTGCTGTATAGGAAGACTGTGGCGTATCGTCACTAGGTACTTGATTGTCCTCTAGTAGACGCTCTACCTTCTCTTCTAGTGCAAACTTGAGGTCTTCATAGATTTCATCATCGTCATCATTAAGTAACTCAAACAAGCCAATCATAGCTAGACCTACACCCATAGCATCTGATAACTGATCGTCAGTCAATTCGTGATCGTCACTCTTGCAGATACAAGTACCAATACGCCCATTACCCATAGGCTTGATTAGTATTGCAATCTCATCATCGTCTAGTGAATACGGCATTAAGTCTTCCTTTTTGTTTTGAGTGGTATCTTAGTCTGTGTAACATACTTTCCCGGCTCTGTCAACCACCCTTGAGGTATTAGTCTATGTGAGTACAAGAAGTCGTTTTTTTCACACCAATCACAGTATCTACTCTTAGCACCCTTATATAGCTTTGCCCTAGCGTTACTGAATACAAAGCGTATGTCTAACTCAGGGTGCTGCCTCCTTACTTCCACATGCTTGCGTCTGTCCTCACTGTCAAAGATACCCTTGGTCTCAATAAAGATACCGTTGTCCAACTGAAAGTCAGGCGTGTAAGTACGATAACGTAAGTCCTCCCACTCTATTTTAAGTAACTCATACCTTACCTTTTTCTGGCACTCAGACAAAACAAGAGCAGTCTGTTTTTCAAGACCACTCCTGTACTTGGCTTTAAGGTGTAGCCTCTTAGGTTTAGGCATCTGTCTTTAGCTTAGTATAGTGTACCGTAGGCGGCGTTAGTTTGCCTTGGTAAGTCTTAGAAGGTAGCTCTTGATAGTCAGGCCAACAAGCTTTCTTGAATGAGCAGAAGCTACACTCTCTGCATAGCGTTCTGTTACCTGATTCTTTCTTGCGATAGGTCTCAGGTATGTCTGTGTACTGACGCTCAAGTGGCTCATCGTTATCTAGGTAGTCATACGTTTCACGCATCTTATCTAAGACAGCCTCAACGTCTACGTGCTTGGCTGAAACGTACTTGTGATGGCCATTAGCCTTGTTGACTACCCACCATCCCCCAACCTTCTTACCTGCTGCTGTAGCGTAGCCTACAAGCTGTGCTACGTAGCCAAAAGGATCACTAGCCTGTAGTGTCTCAAGGTCAACAAACTTCTTA
>Ga0209816_1000261_pt1 | contig 43144 bp, 70 predicted proteins | sample CoawatmetaG01DNA_FD_187509 | JGI IMG/M metagenome (GOLD analysis project Ga0209816, IMG submission 187509) | Marine microbial communities from the West Antarctic Peninsula - Coastal water metaG017-DNA (SPAdes) (version 2) | ecosystem: Environmental > Aquatic > Marine > Coastal ...
GTAGTGGACCTGAGGCAGGTAGCTAGACTACCCCTAGGCTTCTAACTGTTAGTGTTACCACAGTTGATTAGGTGTTATCCCCATCAGTGTATTTCATCTTTGACTTATCAAAAACCTCTGTGTCTTTCATGCCAATCCATTTTTTGAAGCGTATCCATACTGCACGTAGTTTACTCATCGACGTTGTTCCTCGTTACAAACTTCAAGCCATTTACTAGTTGAAACTATTCCAACAGGTGTAGCATATCTATTCTCATTCAAATACCCCACAAGGATCTCTTGCGGTACGTTCACCAGCATCTCTGACAGTGCCGTCTCATCAAGCACAGCAAGGTCCTCTTTGATCTGTGCAATTACTAATTCGAATATATTCATTCTGAAAGCCCTCTCAAACGTTTAACTTAAACTGTATATACAGTATAACATCAGAAGCAACACCTGTCAAGAGAAAAGATACACGTAGACAGCGGCCACATGTGAGTAGACTAGAACAACCTCTGACCTCTCACAAACAACAAACTCTTTCACACACAAGGTCACTAGCAGCGGGGTCTATGCATATACGTAATCACACATGGCCTTGATATGCTGCAGCAAAAGGTTGAGTGTATACTAGTAGTAAGGAAGATGATTACTCGTATTAACACACTAGTATATAATGAACTAGTTGACCTAGCGTGTGTACTAGTGTATAGTGTGTTAGATGATACGTTACTAGTGTATACTTGCATGTGTGTATTAACAGTATACATGAACCTTGACCTAGTGTAGTTGACATGTTAGTGTATAGTAGTGAGTATAGCATACAGTGAGTCACAGTGAGGGGCCTTTGGCCCCAGAATTCCCTGTATAATCAAGAGGTTATACCATGCTTTTAAGGTGAAACAACAGCTATGCAACCACTCTAGAGCCATGGTAGGTGTAGGATTTACATGATGAAAGCCACATTTCTCTATGATTTATAAGGATTTTAAATTTTGGTTGACCGTGGTGACGAGAGGCATAGTTCAAATACTTTTCAATGTTCTGTCCCACCCTAGCACCACACTCTAACACACTGTTAACTAACACTATTGTATTAGTCTAGTCTCTAGTGTTTCTCTAGTGTAGATCAGGATCTCTTCCAAAGCCTGTGCTTACACTGCTCACTGTATAAGCTTCAACGTAGATGTTATCGTACTTGTCAAGTAGGAGTTGTGCGTGGGTTTCGTATGCTTCCTGTTCAGTGCTGCATGTGCAGATCACACTCTCAGTGTTAGCATCAACTATTCTATAGCGTGTATTCATACTGCTTGATTCATCTACCTATATGCACATGCGTAGCAGCGGGGTCTTTGGAAGTTTCTAGTTTGTACTAAATGCATAGTTACCACTTAGGCTAATACGCACATCATCTGTACTATAATAAGGATATACACAATGTTTTAGTTTACTAGGGAATAACAACAGTGTGCCTTCCATTTCTTTGCTAAGTTGCCAACCCGCTAGTTCAATGTTACCCAATACATTAGTATAGGTCATACCGAACATACCTGCGAATGGTTGTGTTTGTTTTAGATGTTTTTGATGTGTTTGTTCGTCTTCATGTGTATAGGGAATCTTTAACCACAACACCCAGCTTAGTATACCACCGTGACTGTGTAGAGGATTGTTCTCGCCCTTGTGTTGGAAGTTGACCCATGCTCCTAGACTTTGGATTGCATGCTTGCCTGTGTTGTAGTTTTGTGTGTGTAAAAAATTTGCTTGGCCCTCCCAGAGGTTGATCTCTCGAGTAATGCTAGCGTCTAGAAGACCAACACAGTCTTTGAGAAAGTATTGATGTTCTATGTCACCCACTAGTTGGCTGCTTGCACTTGTGTAGTCTGCATAGTTGTTGGCTGTTATGCTGTCAACTTCTGCTTGTACAGGAGCAAGTTCATCTGGACTAAGCTTGTACTCCCACAGGGGAATATTGTTCAAAGGTTTAAGCATGTGGTTATTCTAGTTTGTTGATCAAGCACTCAAGTACTCCACGCCAATAGGCATCTGCCCACGTGTCTCTCTCAAGTGTATCTATCAAACGTTGAACAACATCAATTTTATGCATGGCCAAGGTACTGCTCATCTGTTTTGGCCAGCTGTTCCACGCACAGGATCAATATAGTTGGGAATGTTCACAAGCACACGTTCTAGTTCGTGCATCACCATCATCAGTGCTTCCCATTCAAGTAGACTATTGCCTTCGTTACGAACACTCTCAATGCTTTCGTTGAGTGTGGTCACACGCTTGCGAATGTATACTGCCACAGCTTCGTTGCTGTATTGGGCACACTCTTGATAGTTCATTTCACGTGCAGCACCTTTGGTGGGTGCATGCTTTACAGCATAGTCAGCACTCACTGGTTCAGTGGGCTTTGCAGTTGCAAATTGTGGATCAAATCCTGTGGGTGTGTGCGTACTCACTGGTTGAATATTAGATAGTTTAGTCATTGTTTCTCCTTAGTGTATTGTGCTATTATCATCAACCGCGACATCTGCCACAACAGGAAGGATCTGTCCTCTCATGTCGCTGATAGTGTCTACCATACGGTTAAAGTCTTGTTCGTTAAGTGTGGTCTTGTACATACTCAGTGCTACACTAGCAAGGATGGCTGCTACTTCTAGGCTTTCGTTGCCGTTCATAATCAGTGTTCCTACTTGATGATGCATGTGTGCATACAGTTCTTCTATAGTTAGTTTTTTAGTGTCACTCATCTTAGTTTTCTCGCTGTTGGTTATATTATATCTATTATTATAACACACATTGCGGACATTGTCAATGCTTTTTTAATGCATAGTGTCATCTGGCGTTGGCTCATCTAGGTTGTTTACCACTAGGTGCAGCTTGGGCTTGTCTTCTTCGCGAGTGATATAGTGTACTGTAGTGCTACCGTCTTCGTTGTCAACTATTTCAGTGTCAACACGAGGAATGCCGTGATATGCGGCCATGATATCACACATGTCGTATATAATGTCTCTATCATCGTCATTTACTTGCATTTCGGCTGCTTGTCCGCATATGTTTAACAATGCTTCTACAATAGCTGAGATATCCATTTCGTCTAAGTTGGTTGGTGGAGTGTCGTCGCTCATTAGTGTATTCCTTGTTTGGGTGCTTAGTAATATTTATCAGCATAAATATCGTAGCAACTAACACTTGGAACCAAAACTCAATGAAGTATCTTAGTATCTGGAAAGACATACATCCAATGGTTACTAAGCATGGCAATGAGTATATGCTTAATCATTTAATAACACTAAACGGATATGTGGACATTGGAATTATGTGTGCTGAAGAAGCAAGCATGCATGATATACAACCGTTTTTAAATGAACAAACTATGTCAAAATTTAATCGTGCGTACATGGTCCAAGGAGGATATGATCTTAAATATTATGACATCGAAGGCATTACTAAATTTAGTAATATTGATTTTAACATTTGGCCTTGGTATTTCATTTTTGAAAGTTATTATCATAGTAGTGTAGCTTTAGATTTACCAGTTGACAAACTGTTTATATGTATGAATTATAAACCCCGCCAGCAACGAAAGCGTTTATTAGATCAATTAGCAAAGGTAAATTTATTAGACAGCAATTATGTAACATGGCATCAGCCGACTGCAAGTGAAAATTTTGATCCTGATCATTTCTTTGAAGACCAGTATGCATGGAAACATTGGGTGCCACAAGCATTATACTTAGAAGGCACAACATGGGATCAGTATTGTGTTCCTAGGCAAATGTTTAATAGTGTTATTAACTTAGTAACAGAATCATTTTTACATTGCCCGTTTGCTACAGAAAAAACTTGGAATTCAATCTTTGCAAAAAAACCTTTTATAATTTTAGGGTATCCGGGCATACATAATTGGCTAGTATCACAAGGTTATAAATTACCATCACAAATTAATTATCAATTTGATCTTGAGCAAGACGATGATACTAGGATTAAAATGATAGTCGAAGAATTACGCAGACTATCCCAACTAGATTTACAAGAATTAAATGATAGTATGAAAGATGTTTGTGAACATAACTATCAACATGCATGCAAGTTTATACAAAATTATACTACCGACAGTAACCCAATTAATGAATACTACGGTGACACTATTGATCGTGCAAAGCATAAACTAAATATTGCAGTAAGAGATAATAGGAAACTTAATGTATAAAACTAAACATTGTGTAGTGTTTAATGCTAACCAAGAGATCAAAAGACGGACAAGCGGAGCCTATCGCTTTGCTAACCAAATGGAGAGCATGGGCTGGCGTGTAACCGTTGTTGATTGGGCCAATGACTGGCCAGAAGACGATCTTACTACGTATCTTGATTGTGTAGTTGGTGATGACACTTGTCTATTTGCATTCAGTTATACATGGATGAAACATTGGTGGGTGCAAGGTACTGTACATAAGATAAAAGAACGCTATCCAGGACGTAAGTATATTGCAGGAGGACAGCAGTTCTATCAGCACAACCTAGGTATGGATGCTATGTTGTTTGGTTACGCAGAGAAGGCAGTACCAGACACTATTAACTGGCTATTTAATGATGGCGAGAAGCCCAAAGGCAAAGACCTACATGGTGGGCTAGTAATAGACTGCAACAACGACTATACAGCAATGAACCTAGGCGACTATTCAATTGACTACAGAGATGATGACTACATACGCTCACATGAAATGCTAACTGTAGAACTTAGTAGAGGGTGCAAGTTTCGTTGCAAGTATTGTAACTATGCATTCTTAGGTGTCAAAGAAGACACTTCAACAGAAGCAGATCTATTACGTGCAGAGCTTATGGACAACTACGAACGCTTTGGCACCACCAACTATATACTAGCAGATGATACTCTAAATGACAGAGAAAGCAAACTAGAAATGCTAGGTGATGTTGTTCAAAGCTTACCTTTCGAACCCAACTTCGCTAGCTTCATACGCATAGACCTAGTAGTTGCCAAGCCACGTCAAATGAAGTTGTTGAGTAGGGCTAGGGTATGGAATCACTTTTACGGTGTAGAAACATTTAACGATGCTGCAGGCAAAGCAGTAAGCAAAGGCATGCCATCGAAGCGTATCAAACAAGGCCTTTTGGATATGCGTGAACACATGATGAGTGAGCTAGGTGTGTACCGAGGAAGTTTGGGTATGATTGCAGGGTTGCCACTTGAGACTCCAGACAGCTGGGCAGAGAGCGAGCAGTGGTTGCGTGATAACTGGAGCGATGGTAATTGGGATTGGTGGCCATTAGAAATAAGCTTAGATACTACAACAGAAACAACCAGTGTGTTTTCAAAAGAATGGAAACAACATGGCTATAGAAAAATAACAGATCAAACTCGCATAGACGAAATTAATGTACATTACTCAAGAGACACCGGCGGAACCCAACACAAGTTTGATCACAACAGTTTGTATTGGGAAGCTGATTGGGCTGACATAGGGCAAGCATCAGAGTTTGTTCGAGATTGGAAGAATGATGAATGGCGTAACAAGAACCTAAAAGTTGCTAGCTTTCACATGCTAAACTATCTACCATTTTATCCTAATAAAGAAGAGTTACTTAACCTAAAAGAGTTTGAAGTAGCTGAAGCACTTGGCACTGACGAGCAATGGAGTAAGATAGTAGGGCCTTACGTAAAATCAAAACTAGAAGGTGTTAAACGTCTTAAAGATTTAGTTAATAGTGGTGCAGGACCTATGTTAATATCACCAGTAAGAGACCAATATTTTGAAAGGTGTACTCATAATAGACGCCTAAGCGAACTATGGGCTAGTATTAACTAGTTTGTTATATACTTGTGACCACATAGGGTCTTGATCGCCCCAACTGCGGGCAGTAATACACCATCTATCTTTATCTGATATCATATCAACATTGTGTGGAATATTAGTTCTGCATACTGTAACTACCTTGTGACTAAGACAGTGTTCACTATCACGATCTAATAGATCACACGGTGTTTCCTGATAGGTCATTGTTCCTGCATCAGGGCTACTAGATCCTAGTCCAGGAAAGGGTAGTTGTCCTTTTGCAGCTAGTCTAGCTTCATCTATGTTTTCAGGATCCCACCAGGGTTTATACCATACCATAGGATTATTATCTTCTTCTAGTACCCAGTTGTAACTTGTGCTAACAGGAAGTAAGGCACCGCCTTGGGGGTCTACATCTATATGGGCACTAGGGTGTTGGTAACCTGCCTTCCTATAAAATGCTAGGATACCAGTAATGTCACAGCTAAAGTAGTTGTTAAGTAATGCAGTAAACTCATTTGTAAGCACTAACCTATGATCGCATTGCCAAACAGTTGCTCCACCTGTGTCTACTTGTATAAACTCAGGATGGTTGCGTAGATATTCTCGAGGGTCTATACTAAATGCATTTTCGACACTAAGATCTGTTTCAACCCAGTTCTTCATTCTAAAATATCTGCTATTTTATGTGCAAGTTTACGGAACCACATTTCGTCGTGGCCTCGAGTAGTTTCAGCAGCAGTACCTAAACGTATTCCGCTTGTCTCTACAAAACTTCTAGGGTCATTTGGAATACCGTTCTTGTTTACAGTAATGCCATTCTCTTCTAATAAGTCTGCAGCTTCGCGTCCACTATAATGACTACCGCTTAGGTCCATTAGGATAATATGCGAGTCAGTGCCGCCTGTTTGTACTGGTATATCTCGCTGTCTAAGCACGTCACACATTGCCTTGGCGTTGCGTACAACGTCTTTACTATATTGCTTAAAATACTCTCTATCAGCTTCTATAAAACATTGTGCTTTAGCAGCAATGATATGCATTAGTGGACCGCCTTGTGTACCTGGAAAGATTGCACCATTGATACGTTTGGTATATTTTTCGTTGTTCCAAAGTATAATACCTCCACGTGGTCCACGTAGTGTTTTATGTGTAGTCGATGTAATTACATCAGCATACGGCACAGGGCTAGGATACGCATTGCCTGCAATAAGTCCGCTATAGTGTGCCATATCAACTAATAACAATGCTCCTACTTCATCTGCAATATCTCTAAACGCTTGCCAGTCAATCTCACGTGGGTATGCACTAGCACCAGCAACAATCATTTTAGGTTTTACTTCAATTGCTTTCTCTAAAATAGCAGGGTAATCTAAATATCCATTAGGTTTTACACCGTAGGAGTGTGCATCATATATCTTGCCTGAGATGTTAGGCGGACTACCATGTGATAAATGTCCACCACTTGCTAAGTCCATACCAAGTATCGTATCACCGGGCTTTAGGAATGCTTGGTACACTGCCGTATTTGCGTTAGCACCGCTGTGAGGTTGTACATTAGCAAAGTTACAATTGTACAGTTTGCAAAGCGTGTCTATTGCAAGTTGCTCAATGTCGTCCATGTATTCACAGCCGTTATAATAACGCTTGCCTGGATAGCCTTCAGCGTACTTGTTTGTGAATACACTACCAGCGAGATCCATAACTGCTTGGCTTGCAAAGTTCTCACTTGCAATAAGCTCGATTGTATTTTGTTGTCTTGCTACTTCTTTACTTAAAATGTCTTGTATTCTTGAGTCCATATTCATATTATCCATGTTTGTAAGTTATTAACAGCTTCGTCCCACGTAGCCCAGTTCATGACACACCTGGCACTAATGGCCCACCGCTCATGTTGGCCCATGTGTACATTATGTAACACGTTTGTTCTAACCATTACTAGTTTGTCGTGTCCGATTGTGCAACGATCTATCTCTTTGCAATCAGCAACAGGAACTTCATCATAGTGTACAGCATCCGTAAACTTCTTTAGTTCAATGTTAGCATTAGCTAATGGCTCGTGCCAAGTCATAGCACTATCGTCGCCCTCATCCAGTACCCAGTTATAGCTACTGACTACAGGGTAGAAGTCTTTCTTGTTCATACTGTCGCTTGCATTAGTTGCGTGGAAGTTGTTTTCGTATTCTACACCTTCTACCCTACTAGGACTATTGTTAGGTGCTACATCTACATGTGCGCCTTCGTGTTGGTATCCCGGAGCTCGCCAAAATACTAATGCTCCTGTTACTTCTAGATAAGGACAGCTAAGTTGTACATAGTCTACCCATTCTTGACTAAAGATCTCGTCCTTGCCAAATGTCCATATACCACCGTGGTCAGGAATATACACGTCTGCTCTGTCTGTATTATCAAAGCAGTGTTGTTTAATGTCAATGCTAATAGCATCTTTAGTGTTTATGTCAAGTCGTACCCAGTTCTTTGAGCCCATCCATAAGGATCCTTCTATTAAAACTACTCATGTAATCATCCCATGTTACATGCCATTTAAATCTAGTACTAACAAGCCAACGTTCTTTAGATTGCATTTCAACGGTGTGTGGAATGTCAGTTCGTACTAGGGTGGCTGTTTGTCCAATACAACAACGATCAACTTCTGTAAGTTGTTCTAGTGGCCATTCATAATTTATATCTGTTGTACTACGCTGTGTTCTTTGTGGATCAGCATCAGGCATACTATACCAAACCATGTCAGCATCATCTTCGTCAATTGTCCAGTTAAGCCCACAACCATAAAGTTCTTCATTCTGTGAAATATCTACATGAGCACCTGGATGTTGGTAATGAGGTGATCTATAAAATATCTGTACTAAATCTATCTGCAGATTAAGATTATGGAAAAGGTATTGAATAAAATTGTGTGTGAATATGTTTTCTGGAGCAATGGTCCAAATGCCGCCCTTGTCGGGCATATATAAATTGTGTTCGCCATTACGATAAGGGTCGCTAAGTATGTAATCCTTTAGATTAACTTTTAAAGCGTTAGCTACATTTATATCTGTTCTATGCCAGTTCTGTTGCTGCATCAGGGTCGTTGATCCATTCTACTGTGTCAAGGTCCCAACATTGCTCAAACGGTACTTTAAAAGTAATACTTGATACAGTGTCTAATACTTGTACAATTTTAGTGTCACTATCTCTAATTTGAATAAGTCCGATGCTAGTGTACTCGCTAGGAAGCCCACGATGCGCCGCACCAACTGCAAGATTTTTATCTTCAACAGCCATTCCAGTATCTGGATCAACAAACGTTGTTGTTTTAAAACGACAAGCCCAGCTTTCGCCGGATGGTATATCTTCCATCTTCATATTATTCTCCTATATAAGTGTACTTATATCTGGTGGTAATTTGTGCATAAATATCTGAGTACAGTTAAACAAACTTGTACCTCAAAAGGAGATTTCCAATGACGTTAAAACATATATCGCTTAATCTAGAGATTGGGCAAACTATTCTAGTGGGACGAAACAATGATCAGCCAGCTAAAATCACAAAGATAGAGTTTCATGAAAAATCAGGGACGGTTTCCTTAAATACCACTCGAGGTCCGAGAGATGCACTCACATTTAAGTTGCATGACGGCGAAGAGACTCAGTACGAGCATCCGGCTGACAAATACCGCTAAATAACAGTATGAAAGTATTTGAATTATACACGTTAGACAGTGACATAGAAGAGTGGGAAGCTACTGCTAGTTTGTGCAAGAGTTCTAAGCCTGACAGTGCGATAGGAGCAAGCGCCTTATCATCTTGCAAGGCACAGGGATTTCGTGCTAGGCAAACTGGCAAAACCCAGAAGATGGGCGGCAAAAAAGGCAACCGTGTGTCACTTGGTGGGAAGAAGTTAAAAGCCAAAGAAAAGGGCGGACCAGTGAGTCCTACCAGTACGGGATAGTAATGATCTCCCCGGGTAAGATCATAGTTGCTCATCCTAACCTAGAAAGTGGGTTGTTCGGAAAGAGTGTTATACTCATTACCGAGCACCACAACACAGGTACAGTTGGCTTCATTCTAAACAAACCATCCAATGTTAACTTGGCAAAAATTATGCATGACCGTGGTGTAATTTGGGAACACCCCGAAGTGTTATACCAAGGCGGTCCACTTAACACGTCAGCACTTGTAATGGTACACACAGACGATTTTAACTCTTCTAATACAATGCACCTTCCAGGAGGCTATGCAGTAAGTAGCGATGAGCTAATGATTGAAAAACTTATAATGGGCAACACACCAAAATCATTTAGACTTCTAACAGGAATATGCAGTTGGGCACCAGGTCAAATCAATATGGAAGTAAACAGACATAAAAGTTGGTTGACAGCTTCGCCAGATGATGCTATACTGTTTAATAGTACAGGACTAAAGCAGTGGAGAAGAGCTCTCAATGTTGTAGCGTCAGAGACTACTGCACAATACTTTTAGGAGAGGTATAATGCAAACATACAAAGTAATAATCATAGGTGCGACAGCATTAGTAGCAATACTATTCTATGCACAAAAAGCACATGCAACTTTAGAATTAGAAGAAGCATTTCCGTGGATTGAGATTTCAAAAGCAAGTACAGCAATGGAAGACATGGAAGACTATCTTGAAGATAATAGTGAAGCAACACCTGAAGAGTCTCCAGAACAACCAACCAGCCCAGATATAGTAGTCTTTCCTGAAGCACTACCTTGTCAAGCAGCTAAAGACTTTCTTAAAAACATGCGTCTCCGACACGGACTTGTTCCGTATGCAAAAGGAACAGCAGTAGTCCGTAATGCACAAACTTTTGAGTTCAGCAGACCAGATATGGTTATGCTATACAACCCTGAAGTACAGTCTTGGATGATGGTAGGAATGTGGGCAAATGGATACGCTTGTGTACTTGGAAGCGGAACTGATTTTAGACCATATCAGTCAGTAGAAGACTCTCTATAACTCATCAATAGTTAAATACTGTATGAGTGATGTACTGCTATTAAACGCCGATGCCCAGCCCACAAGCTACTTGCCTTTATCAGTTATTAACTGGAAAGAAGCAATCACATACCTATGGATGGATAAGGTTGTTGTACTTGATTGGTATGATGATTGGATGGTTCATAGTAGTAGTTGGGAAACTAAAGTACCTGCGGTTGTTATGTTAAAAGAAATGCAACGACGGCGTGGCCGTCCTAGATTCTCTAAGACTAACCTTTACATTCGCGACTTATATACTTGTCAATACTGCAACACTCCTTACATTAGAAAAGAATTAACAATGGATCATGTCCTGCCGCTAAGTCTCGGTGGGAAAACTACGTGGGAAAACATGGTAGCAGCATGTGGCCCCTGCAATACAATGAAGGGAAATAAAACTAATATGAAACCTAAACATAAACCTTACAGCCCAACGTATTTTAACCTAGTTGCTAAACGTAAGCAATTAGATATGCCAATTAAACACGAAGCATGGAGGACTTACCTATGACATTTATAGCGGCAATGGATCACAGTGGTGGATCAACTGGCGGCGTACTAGAACGCTACAAACAAGAGTACACAGAAGAAAACAAGATGGAACAAGTTCATGCTATGCGTATGCGTATGGTAAGCTCTCCAGACTTTAACCGTGATAATATTTGGGCGGCAATACTTTACCAAGACACAGTAGAACGAGGAATGGTGCCTATCCTAACAGAGTTAAGCATCGAAGCCTATCTTAAAATTGATAGCGGTTGTGAGTCAGATGGCACCCTTAAAGAATTTGATGTAACAGCAATGAAGCAATATGCAATAGAAAATGGGTGTACTGGTACAAAGATGCGTAGCATTGTTAAAGACATTCATATGGTTAATCCTATACTGGATCAACAGTTTAAATTAGCTGAAAAAATATATTGTTGGGAGCTAATGCCAATTGTTGAGCCAGAGGTTCCAATTGAACATCCACGCAAAGGTGATATTGAACAAATATTAGTTGCGTATTTAAAAAGCAAGCTTGATAAGTTCAACGGCAAGTGTATCCTTAAACTTACATTGCCCGAAGTGCCTAACTTGTATAGAGACCTAATGGACCATCCAAACGTGCATAAGATTGTAGGCCTTAGCGGCGGCTACAATACACAAGAAGCATGTAGAAGATTGACACAGAACGAAGGAATGACTGCTAGTTTTAGTAGAGCACTAAGTGAAAGTTTATTTGCACATCAATCAGATGACGAGTTTGATATGACAATGAGTATCAACATTACACATATAGTAGAAGCAGGGAGATAGTTACATGAAATATATAATTGACATTGACGGAACTATATGCAAGGAAGTAGTTATTCCTGACAGTGGCGGCAAGAAAGATTATGCTAATCATATCCCCTACATGGACCGCATTGCAAAAGTAAATGCATTATATGATGCAGGACATATAATTAAGTATATGACTGCTCGTGGAGTTAGTAGTGGCATTAACTATGAGCCACTAACTAAACAACAGCTAGCCAAATGGGGAGCTAAACATCATGAGCTTGATGTAGGTAACAAGCCGCACTATGATATTTGGATTGACGATAAGGCATTTTGGAGTGAAAACTTCTTTAGACAAACAGGAGAAACATATGAGTAAGGTAATACAATTTCCAGAAGTACCAAAGTTAACAGAAGTTGACAAACAGTTTGTGGACATAGAACGGCAACAAAAATTAATTCAGGAGCAACACGAGAAGATCCAACAGTTGTTAAAAGACAATGAGTAATGCGTATTATGGAGCAGGCGTGGCAGAAACAACATGTGAAGAATGTCGTATAGAAGTAAGCAAAGACGGCATTGCAATAGACGGTAGCACAGGAGACCTAGCATCAGAAGCTCTGGTACTAGTCTTTATTGTATTTGTAGTAGCTGGTGTTTATGTAGCTAAAAAATGGGTTGACAGTAAGTTTAAGTAAACCGTTTACGTGAGTTTATTATAAAGTTTATCTTATTTCTATGTCGCTCTAGCAAGATACGCTTAAAGCACCAATAAGTAAAGGCATTCATACCACTTCTCCTAATTAAAGTTAAAGTGCGTTCCTTCGCTAACATTTGCTACTTCCGTCCTATTACAGGATGAACGTACTACTATTTATGTTGGCTCTGGGGGAAGGACTCGAACCTCCACAGTAACATATACGTTACTACATGATTAACAGTCATGCGTGTCTACCATTTCCACCACCCCAGATTATAAACTATTCCATCATCATTGTTGTGCTACCCCATGAACGTTTGTCATGCAGCTTATCTAATGCGGCAATCATACGTGTCATACCTATGCCACCGCCTACTCTAGGAAAGAAGTCAAACTTTAGAAACTCTTCTAGTTCTGCTTCCACACGTTCTTTACCAAACAGTTCAAACAGTAGATTACTATATGCACCATCTGTAATTGTATGGAATGTATCTCGCATCATGTCTACGTCACAGCTTCGTTCAGCTGAGCCAATAGTTTCCATACCACCTAGGATAACATCAATCTTCTTGCTTGGAGAGTTGTCATAGTGTGTGCCAAGGTTGTAATGTCTACTCATATTCCAAAACGGGCTTGTTATCTCTGGAAAGTCTGTAATCATTGTACTTCCAAACTCTGCTTCCATCCTTAGTTCATGATCTGCATCCATCTCTACACTAGAGCTAATTCCAAAGTAGTCCTGCCAATGAGCATATGTTTTCTCAGTTGGTATATCAAAGCCTAAGTACTCACATAGTTCATATTCCATAGCTTTCAAGTCGTTGATGTTGCCAGGCATTTCAAATTCAAACATTGGAAATATAATGTCATGTCTGCCTGGGATAGCATTAGGCTCTTGTCTATAGGAAGTGGAGACACAAAAAAAGCCCTTTGATTCGGGCTTAGTAAGTAATTCATGTTCTAGCCACATCTGGCCTGTTTGTGGTAACGGCCAAACTTGGCCTGCGTAATTGTAAGTTGCTACATTAAACGGATCTTCGCAAGCAGCAAGTATGCTTAATCTATTTTGGGTATGGACTTCAAGAAATCCTTTGTCCAAAAAAAATGACCTTAAAAGGCCAACTGTGTCTGTAAATTTCTGCGGGTTTATTAGTTGCGTCATCTTCTTTTTTCCTTTTTAGTTAATTCAGCCTAAAAAAATTTTACTCAAAAAAAATTGAGCGTTACTTCTTCATCGAGTTATTTATCCTTTACATTTAGGACAAGCACACTTATGACAAACATCATTTGCACACTTAGGACATTCTTTATCACAGTGTGCAGGACACTTACAGGAGTCACAAGGGTCTATTATGACCATGGTCGACTCGCTATAACGTCAGCTGACCCTGTGCGTAATGCACCAGTGTTACTTGACGCATGATACCTAGCAGGTAAGCTAGCTAGTGTTAACGTGTTTTTAGCTCTCCAGTAGTTCTTAGTGTTGTCTGCACTACCGCTTATAGTTCCGTTAGCTGCTACAACCTTGCCTTGGCGCTTTGCTTCTGCCTTAGCCAACTTAGTGTCTTGCCTAGTTGCTTTAAGTGCTAATCTTGATATACCGTTTGCTGCCATAATAATCTCCTATACTCATATTTATACGTAAATACAATTGATGATAAATTTATCCCCATTCAAAAAGGTCATTGAAGACCTTAAACAGCAAGGCAGGTACAGAGTGTTCAACGACATAGTTCGTGAACGTGGTGACTTTCCTAAATCAATTTGGTACGGACCTTACAATATAAAAGAGATTGTAAATTGGTGCAGTAACGATTACCTTGGAATGGGTCAACATAAAGTTGTCATTGATGCAATGCATACCGCACTAGATCAAACAGGAAGTGGATCAGGCGGTACGCGAAACATTAGCGGTACATCACACTACCACGTGGCATTAGAGCATGAGCTTGCAAAATTGCATGGTACTTCAAGTGCTTTATTGTTTACAAGTGCGTATGTCGCTAATGAATGGACACTAATTGCTCTAACCAAGATCGTTCCCAACATTATGTTTTTAAGTGACAACTCGAACCATGCCAGCCTCATTGAAGGTATGAGACATAGTGGTGCTCCTAAGGCAAGGTGGAAGCACAACGATATGAGTGATTTAGAAAGTAAATTGCAAGATTGCGTGAGCCGCGATATGATACCTTGTATCGTATTTGAATCTGTGTATAGCATGGATGGAGACGTAAGTCCAATTGAAAGTGTCTGTGAGCTAGCCGAGAAGTATAACGCCATTACCTATATTGATGAAGTACATGCTGTTGGCCTTTATGGCGACAGTGGTGCAGGTTATCTTGAGAAACTAGGATTAACCGGTAGAATTGATATAGTCAACGGAACGTTAGGCAAAGCGTTTGGAGTGCAAGGTGGATACATAGCCGGACATGGGGAAGTCATAGACGCAATCCGCAGTGTAGCCAGTGGATTTATATTCACCACTAGTATGAGCCCTGTGCTTTGTGCTGGTGCCTTGGCATCAATTAAGTATTTAAAAGACCATAACATTCTTCGAGAACAACAGCAACTCCAAGTAAAGAAGTTAAAGCATAAACTACACAAAGAAGGCATCGAAGTGTTAGACAGTGCATGTACACATATTGTACCTGTAATGATAAGAGATGCAGCTCGCTGTAAAGAATACAGTGACGAGTTGCTTAATGAGTATGGGATTTACATACAGCCCATCAACTACCCAACCGTCCCTCTAGGAGGAGAACGGTTAAGGATTGCGCCTACTCCGTTACATACCGACGCTATGATAAGCGATTTGGTAACGGCCCTCAAGGCAGTTATATTCAAGCAATCTTAACGAAAGGAAATACATAACATGAATATTAAAAAAGCATTGTGGTTCAGCTTAGGCTGTATACTACTAGGCGTTGCATTTATTGGAATCTACTTACCGGGCTTGCCCTGGAGTACTCCAGCTGTTGGCGCCGCATACTGTTTTGCTAAATCAAGCGACAGGATGCACAATTGGATTATGAACCACAAACTATTTGGACCATTCCTACGTGGATGGGCAGAGAAGCGAGTCTTCCCTACTAAGTTCAAATACTTTATGCTTGTAACAATGACGTCTAGTGTAGCTATGATTTGGTTTACAACAGGCAACATGAAAGCATGTCTTTGGAGCGGAGGCTTTATGGTCCTCGTAGCCATCTGGGCATGGAGATTTCCAGGTTCACACGATGAACACACACTTAGAGTAAAAGAGAATAGGAGAATAGCGTGGCTGAAGTAGAATATGACGATCCACAGATTTGGACCGTTGCTGAATTTCTAAAGTCAGAGAAAGATGGAGTAGAAGATTTAATCGAAGAGATGGGTCAGAAAGAAGACGCAACTACAACTGAGATAGCAAAACTCATACATGTACGCGAGTTTCTTATTGACAGACTCAATGGAAAATATGCTTGACAAGCACTAAATACTCTGCTATACTAATATAGTACTACAATAATGTAGCACAACACACACACATACAAAGGAAGTTAAATGAGTAACAAAGTAGAATCAGAACACGGAGCTGAAATTTTAAAGCAGACCCAAGCAATGGCCGAAATGGTTAAAGGTATGATGCCTAAAGTATCAACCAATCAAAACGGTTATGAGATCCGCACTAAGGTGTTGGAAATGGCACAGAACAATGTATGGAACGATTATCATGCTAAGTTCGCAGGTTGGTCAACGTTAATCACTAAAGAAGGCGATGAAGTTGTAACAACTATTGAAGCACCGGAAGTACCTGGCGCCGAAGCTGTACTAGATGCAGCTAACATGTTTATTGAATTTGTTAATGGTAACAAGCCAAGTAAGTAAATATTAGAAGACAATTATAAAGGGACATAGTCCTTATACAAAAGAGATAGATGTTAGCAACGCCCGGCATAGGAAACTATGACTGGGCGTTAATCGTTTTATATTCCAGAAAAACGATAGATAGCAAATAACCCTAGCATGACCATACAGACCATTCCAAATACTGCCTTTGCTTCGTCGTGTTCTTCTTCACTCATTTTCTTTCGTCAAGCCAATCAGCTTCTTCGTCAGTGTATGGCCACATTAGAAGCTACCTCTGTGTATCTTGCCACCACGACAGATGTGATTGATGTCACCACGTGTGATACCAATGTCTTTCAGTTCGTAATCGCTTAACTTGCTTAGTTGCTTATAACCTCTGTGGTCAAAGCTAGAATCAAATCTGCTTTCAGTTACAAAACCTTTGAAAAAGTTTGCGATTGCACTACAGATATTGCATGCGAATGTATTAATTGATGCTGTACTCATTTACTTTCTTCCTTTGAAATAATGCTTTGAAGGTTCATAACTCTTAGTTAATTCCCTCCATAAATTTTTAAATACTACCCACATAGCTATAGCTGTGCGAGTGAAAGCCACATGCATACCATAACGGTTATGCCAAGTGCAGCCATTAAAGCTGTCTCGCATAACTCGCCTGTGCAAGTTGCGTGTAGTTCTTTGATTTTATTAATCATATGTATAATTCCTGTGTGTGTTCAAACTTTCTCATGTTGATAGGCATTTTGCCTCTACCAAACGAGTCAGTTATCATTATTGATGTTAAAATTAACAAGCAGACCCCTGCTCGATAACGTAAGAAGTCTTTCTTAAGACCGCTCCTTTAGTGCTTTTAGTTCCATTGCCAGTGCTTTAGCTTCTTTGTGAAACCCTTGCCTAGCAAGTTCTGCTGATGCTCTAGTATAACTAGCAACCTCAATATATTTGGTAAATGCTTTACCAAATCTTTGAAATGCAGCTTTAACAGCATCAACTACGGTATCTGCGTAAGTCATTGTAGTCATTATACCCATCCTGTAAGGTTTGTGTTTTGTGATTTAAGTGCGCCATCATTCCAAGGATGTAAATCCTTGCGAGTAGGCGGAGCACCTTCGTTGTCTAGCATATGCTGGTACGCAAACTGCCAATCATTTTTGAACTCAATTTGAGCCCATACTCGGTAGTCGTCACGGTTCTTGAGGGATGGATTAGATCCAAATACAAACCGTAGGACTTTTTTCAATGAAATCATTGATCTCTCCTGTTTATAGTTTTGGATGCTTGAGGAATAGCAATACCCTGTGTCTTTGCACAGCGTCAAAGCCCTTTGGACTTCGTCAATTGCGTTTTTAGGAGTGCTTTGTAACTCCCATAGTCTATCCTATGTGTCTGTGTGTTGTTAGTATAATATAACACAACTTTGCGTCTGTGTCAACTCTATTAACGCTTATATTTATCATTTGCATTTCATAAATCGTACAGTTTAGAGCTAAAAAACCATGGTTTTTAGTAAAGGCTGTCATGCTTTGTGTGCATAGCTAGTATAACTAAATCATATTCACTTGACAAATCCTAAACATAGTTGTAATATAAATAATACGTGGGCAACGTCGAGCCTACCTTTAACGTGAGCGACGGGGTAAAGCCGTCAAGCAGAGGAGAATACAATGGACGCACTCACCATATGGAGCCTAACCGGGTTCCTATTTGCTGCCTATGCAGTAATAGCAAATGATTCAGTACAAACTCTCGGTACATGGATGGCATCGAACAATGAGAGATTCAACTATAAAATATTATGGGGAGCGGCAAGTGCAGTATTACTTGCAACCTTGTGGTATGGGTGGACAGTAAACGGCGGTGACATCAGTTACGGCAGACTAAACAAGATTCCATGGCAAGAGGTACAATGGTATCATGCCATGGCACCGGCAGTACTTGTTATACTAACACGTTATGGCGTGCCTGTATCAACTAGCTTCTTAGTACTAAGTGCGTTCGCAAGTACATTTGTATTAGAGAAGATGCTTATGAAAAGTATAATGGGCTACGGCATTGCGGCACTGTTCGCATACGCTGCATGGTACTTAATAAGTAGATGGATGGACGAAACTGCTCCAGTCAAAGAAGAACACAAAAACTATTGGCGTATTGCACAATGGTTTGCAACAGGCGGCTTGTGGTGGACTTGGTTGTCACATGACATGGCTAACATTGCAGTGTTCCTTCCAAGGCAAGTGCCTATGGACCTAATGTTCTTAGTTAGTGCAGTATTTGTAATTGGCTTGTTCTTTATGTTCAGAGAACGTGGCGGAAAGATACAGCAGATTGTATTAGAGAAACACAACACACGATATGTGCGTAGTGCTACACTAATTGATCTGTTCTATTGGTTGTGCTTGTACTTCTTTAAGGAGCTGAACGATATACCTATGTCAACTACGTGGGTGTTCGTTGGTATGCTTGCAGGACGCGAACTTGCTATTGCAAGCTTCACAGGCAAGATGAAGTTTAAGAGTGTGTTTCCTTTGGTGGCACGAGACTTTCAGAAGATGATGATTGGACTTGGTGCATCAGTAGCAATTGTGCTGTCGATACACTATGTATTAGTACCAAACGGATTCTAATCTCCGCTTGACATATAGATATATAGAGTATATAATAGTATTATGTAACACAGCAAATGCAACTTAGGAATAACATGCGAATCACAATAGCAGGGTACGGGTTTGTTGGGAAAGCTATGGAAGCTTATCTCCAGCTGACTAGTAACCAAATTGCAGTAATTGATCCAAAGATTTCAAGTAAGAAAATATCCACAACAGAACCAAACGGAGTTATCGTTTGTGTTAGCACCCCTCAAAGTGCAGACGGCTCGTGTGATATGTCCAATGTCATTGATGTACTATCTGATATTGAACCTAAAACTCCTGTACTACTTAAAAGTACTATAAGCTTAGAGGGATGGAACAAGCTTAGGCACAAGTTTCCAACTCACCTCATTAGTTACTCACCAGAATATATTAGAGCTGAAACAGCAAACCAAGATATGCTTAACAATATAGATATTAAGTTAGGCGGGGGCAACTTCTATTGGTGGGAGAGAACATTGCAACGTAATGACATACTAGTTAAAGTTTCGTATGCCCGCCCAGAAGATCTAATACTTGCTAAATATTTTCGTAACAGTTTTCTGGCTACTAAGGTTGCGTTCTTTAATCAAATATATGATTTATGTAATGCAACAGGCATTGACTATGAAGCAGTTGCATCATTGATTACTGAAGACAATCGCATAGGAGATAGCCACACCAGAGTAACGTCAGAACGAGGTTTCGGAGGTCACTGTTTCCCCAAAGATACCCAAGCAATTCTAAAAACAGCCAACGATAACAATATAGACTTAACCTTGATTGAGCAAGCTATATTATACAATAATCAGATTAGGAAGGGTAACACTTGAAAATGAAAATAATCACAGGCAATGCAAATCCAGAGCTAGCCACTAGAATTGCACAACACTGTTTTGCCGCATTAGTTCCTGCAAAAGTAGAATCATTTGCAGATGGAGAGACTAGTGTAGAGTTTTTAGAAAACATTAGAGGGGAAGACGTTTTTATCATTAACTCAACATCAACACCTGTAAATGATAACTTAATGGAAATGCTTATTATGATTGATGCTGCTAAACGTAGTAGTGCCGCTCGTATTACAGCAGTACTTCCTTACTTTGGGTATGCTCGTCAAGATCGTAAGAGTGCAAGTCGTACACCTATCACAGCAAAGCTAGTAGCTAATTTAATTACTACAGCTGGTGCTGATAGGATCCTTACAATGGATTTACATGCAGGACAGATACAAGGGTTCTTTGACATTCCTGTGGACGATTTAACAAGCCGTATTGTATTTGCTGACGATATTAGAGATCATGTTAATGTTACAGAAGGTACAGTATTTGTATCACCAGATGCAGGTGGCGCTGTAAGAGCTCGTAAGTTTGCTGATATGTTCCACGGAGACATTGCTGTTGTTGACAAGCGTAGGCCACAAGCAGGTGTAAGTGAAGTAATGGCATTGATAGGTGATGTAAAAGACAAGCATGCTATCCTAGTAGATGACATTGTAGATAGTGGCGGAACTCTATGCGGAGCTGCACAAGCTATTATGGACGCTGGTGCATTAAGTGTTCGTGCTTATATTACACACGGAGTACTTACAGGCGAAGCAATTAAACGTATAGAGAAGAGTGTACTTGAAGAACTTGTAGTCACAGACAGCATCAACACTCGGGACATTACTAAATTAAAGAAAGTCCGCGAAGTAAGTGTTGGCACTTTATTTGGTGAAGCTATCCGTAGAGTAACTAATGAAGAAAGTGTTAGCTCACTTTTTAATTAAACTTGTGGTGTTTCTATACCCTTGGCTGCTTTTATAAGATGCATTTCATATTGATCAATTCCGTGGTCTGCAAAATTATCAATTCTACCACGTTTAATACCACGCCACATGCCACGGAAGCGGTCTTTAGCTCTTTGCCATCCATGTAGTGTTCTTATATTTCCCCATGTGTTTAGATAATGTTCAATGCCGCTATGGCGATAACCTAAAAAGGTTGGCGGAACTCTAGTAACAACATCGTTGTTGTTTACCCAGCGGTGATGTGCGACACCTAAAGAATTACAGTAACCAGGCCAGCCTACTCTTGGACAGCCGTATGTAAACAATTCAATTGGAACACCAGCATGGGGAGCATGCATACATCTTGCACTCATTATTACTGCCATTGCTGCTCCTAAGCTATGTCCACAAAACCATAGATGCTTTTTCTTTACAGCAGGCTTGGATAGATCTTCAATTATCTTAGGCCAAAGCTCGTCTACTTCTGTTTTAAATCCATTGTGTACTCTAGATACAGTTTCAGCAATAACTGGATATGCTTTTAGATCTGCTTCAATGTCACTAAACTCTGTAGGTTGCGTACCTCTGCATGCAACTACTACATCAGTTTTACTTTGAAAGATATATGCCTGGGCACCTTCTTTATCAAAGAATTTAATTGTAGTAAATCCCAGCTTTTTTACTTGCTCTTTTACTGCTTTACTGTTATAATAAGCATACTTGGATAGTTTTGCAAATAGTAGAGCTTTTTCATATAGAGGTAGGTCTATGATGTTCGTCATTATTGACTCCTTAAATAGTGGGTAACTGGTTATTGTATCATTACGAATATATTTATTGTTTAATCACACTAAATACACATAAGGAAGTGCGAGAACTTAAATGAAAAAACGAACAAGAAGTATATTAGACGAGTTAAACACTGTACATGGCAAACGTGACAATGACCTATTCATTGACACAACAGCCAATAACATTATAGAGAGTGCTATTAATCTTTTAACTAGAGTACATAGCCATTATGATATTGACACTGCATCAGAGTTAGAGCGCCGCTTTATTAATAGTATTAAAGCAGGCGATCCTCGTAAGTTTCGCAGAGCGATAACAAGAATACGAGAAGGGAAGAATAATGACAATTCTTAAAGAAGGTGGAAACATCTTTGCTGGAACAGCAGAGTTTGATCAAAAGATCATTCCTGCTATGATGAAAGAGATCAATAAAGTTCTAAAGCAAACTGGTGCTAAAGCTTTCCCTATTGGATCAGGTGCAACTCCTACCAATGGTAAGATGAGCGGCGACCTAGATATGGTTGTTGATGCAGGCACACTTATTAAGCATTTTAAGATTGAGCCTACAGACAAGAAAGCTATGCAAAAGGTTAAGGTTGAACTAGAGAACTTTTTTAAAGCTTCAGGCTTTGAAACAAAGAAGTCTGGAACAATTGTACACGTTAAAACTAACGTAGGCGAAGGTGAGCAAGTTGACATTATGGTCGTTGCTGATGGAGAAACTGCTGCAAAGTTTCACGTACATGATTTGCCTAAAGGTTCACCATACAAAGGTGTACACAAACAAATTGTAATAGCAGACCTTGCAAAAACAACTACTACAGCAGAACATACAGAAGGTTTCAAGTGGAGCCCTTACAAAGGACTAGTTAGTAGAGCAACAGACGAATTAGTATCAAACAACTTAGACGAAATTGCAAAGATATTACTTAACCCTAATGCTAAAGCAAAGGACTTAGGTAGTGTTGAAAGTATTGTAGCCGCAAAGCCAGAAGCACAGGCTATTGTAGATAAGAACGAAGAGTATCCAGATTCAAATTGGAACAAAACTAAAATCCAAGTTGCAGCTGAAGAATATGTTGAGTCGTTAGCTGACAAACAGCTAAGGCGAATTAAAGAGTTGCTTGCATGAGATATACAGACTTTAAAAACGTACTAACCGAAGCCGCAGTTGGTAGAGAGTACAATCACCTAGAAGACTTAGTGTTCGTTGATGGATCAGCAGGAGCATTAAAAGCTGCTGACATCCTAGACGGTATGGGCACAGACTCGGGCGATGTTGCTATCAAGTGGGACGGCAACCCAACTATGTATTGGGGACGCGAGCCTAATGGTGAATTTGTACTTGTAGGCAAGAATGGTTGGGGAAGACAAAAGTCAACAACTTCAGATGATATATCTAAATTTATTTTAAGCACAGGCAAAGGTGAAGACTGGCGCAAGGACTTTGCCGCAGACATGGCAAGTGTGTTTGAGTTAATGAAAAAAGCAACACCACCAGACTTTAGAGGATACGCCTATGGAGACTTACTTTATACTCCACGCAAGACGTATACTAAAACTGATAGTGCAGTAGAATTTACGCCCAATAAAGTCAAGTACACAGTGACTACAGATAGCGAGCTTGGGCAACGCATAGCGGCCTCACAAGTTGGTGTCGTAGCACATACTACACTTGACAGCTTTGGGAGTAAAGATAGTACACCAATTAAAGACGTTAATATGTTTAGCGACTCAGACGTTGTTGTATTAGGACAAACATATGTAACGCATCAGCCTACTGTTGATACAAAGCAAGTAGATGCTATTCGTCAGAAAGCTGATGCAGGCGCACAAGTAATTGATCAGTTCCTTGCCCCTGTTAAAGGATTAAGTGATATGAAGAATATCATTTATACATATGTTAATCATATGACACGCACAAAACAGCTAAAGAATATCGAAGGCGGGTTCTTTGACTGGCTTGGCGCATCAAAGGTAAGTACTAACAAGCAAGCAAAGATTGCAGAGATGAATACAGCAAGCCCTAAGGCATTGCCTGCTATATTTGGACTTATTAAAACTATCATGTCTGCTAAAGATAATATTATTGATCAACTAGACGATGCTGCTGTCGATGTAAAAGCAACAACAGCAGGCGAAAAGGGCGGCGAAGGATATGTTGCTCAAAATTCTAAAATTAAACTTGTACCTCGTACAAGATGGCAACCAAACTAATAGGAGTTAGTAAAATGAAAGTTAATGAAATTATTGCAGAAGGTCTTTATGATGCATCGCCTTTTGCCCAGAAGATGGCAAGGTATGGTCGTACCTTACAGCAAATAGGCCAAGGAACTGGCAAGGCAGGCAGTTTAAAAAAGCAAAAAGGTGAAGATGATAAAGCCTATGATGCAAGACTAAACAATATGAATAAGATGGGATCTGTTGGTGCAGCACTAACTTCCATTGGCTCTAGCTTTGGTATTAAAGATCCATCAGAATCTGGACCAGGCACTCCAAAAGAGAAGTTAGCTAAAATGTTTGCTGAAATTGAACAAGCTTCAGGAGCAAACAAAGCTGAAATCATGAAAATGATTCAACAAGCAGAAGCTAAAGGCGATATGAAATCTAATGTTCCAGACCCTGAGCCACAAAATGATGAGCCAGATGATGAGCCAGATGATGTAGCTCCAAGCGATGATGAAATTGACCGCGATGCAAAAAACTTTGCAAGAGGCTAATATTTAATGACTGACAAGTACACAGCAAGTGAGTGGGCAACAATGGAAGGCGGCCATAGTTTAGAAACTATGCCAAAGTCTTTAGAATCGTTCTCATTCATTAAAGACTTGCATGAGTCACGCATGACAAAGGACAATGGTAGCTCTGCGAAGCTTACCTACTCTGATTGTTGTGAACGATTATACTTGACATTACTTGTGTTAGAAACTATGAGACACTTTCCTGACTTCCAGAAAAATGTCCAAAGATATACAAAGAAAACTGTAGGATTTGAAACTTACAAGTATTATAGAATAATGGGCACAGACCTTTATAACTTTATATACTTTATAGTAGGTGGAGATACTGCACAGGATAAGTTAAAAGATCCTGAAGCAGCTAAAATACTTAAAGCTACTACTAGAGTACCAATTAATGATTTGAATAGATATATTCGTGCATTAGCTAATGGCTCAACAACTATTAAAAACTATAACCCAGGTGCATTATTTCTAAAGTTAGAAACTGCTTTAAAGATTACTAACTCCGAATACAAAGCAGTTCGCAGAAGTATAATGAATTGGGATAAAGAAACTAGAGCTGAGAAGCGTTTAGTAGCTACACGTTTAATATTTGCAGTAAGAGCTAAACTACGCAGTTCAGATATTATTGAAGACTTTGAGAAGTGGGCTTCTATTAAAAATATGGAAGTGGCAAGTGTAGTAGATCCTGAATTAACTATATCTAAACCTGACCTAGCAGGTTCTGTACAAAACTTAGCGTACTATCAATACCTTGTTGGAACTAGGAACTTAGCGTTAGTTAAGCGATTCTTAAAACAAGCAGGTAATGGGCAAGCGGCCAGTGCTAGTATGATACAAGCTTACATGCCAGCTATTAAAATGATAGATGATATTGTAGCTGCAGGCCCTGCATACGTAAATAACTTAAAAGCACTACATAAACGAGCCAAAAAGAAGTAAACAAACTAACTTTCGGCGTTAAGATGATAAATAAAAGTACTATAAAGACGAAGAGTTCGTCCTTAGTCATTAGATAACAGGAGAATATAAAATGGCAGCAGTAACAAGAGTAAACGGATTAGGTCACGCACACGCAGCTATCTACAGCACAGCAAACTTAGGTTTCGCAGTTGTAGCATGTGGTGCATCAGTAGCAGCTAAAGGTGGAATTGGTTCCACTATTGAAGCTATTGCACAAGCACTACAGCCAATTGCTATGGACAGTGAAGGCACAGCAGGATTGATTAACATCGTATATGATGCTTCTCAAACAAACGCAGCTTGGTTGCAAGTACAATTGAGAAACTTAGGTACAGTAGCAGCTATTGATTTATCAGCAGCTACAGTAACCGAAGGTGGACAGTTCATCGTTGCAGCTTAATAAATTCTAACTACCTTAGAATCGTGATTGTTGTAAAAGGCGTCACACTAAAGAGTCACTTTTTAAGTGGCTCTTTTTTTATGACTGTAAATACAGTATGGATAGATTTAAACTAACAACGCTAGTAGATATAACTGAAACCGGTGCCCGTAAAGGCGAAGACCTTGTTCAATCTAGGCAACAACAAAACTTTCAATCAGTGTTACAAACAATTGGGTTGCGAGTTAATCCGGACTACACTTCTGCTCCGGCCAAACATACAGGTAAACAACCCTTAGGCACAGATTATGAAGGTGAGCATAGTTATTGGGAATGGGAGTTTAATATTGATGCAGAGGATGCATTAACTGTAGACATGTTAAACAGTGATTTTAATCTAATTCCTATTATTCCGGACTTGCATGAAACAGCTAGCTTTAAAAATAATACTTTTATCACCATAAAAAAACAAATATGTAATATTAAATTTGAGTTATTAGATAAATAATATTGTTAGTTAATAAACTGGCACACAAGGCACCTCATATAATACTGCAAGGCTTACTACATTTAATAGCAACCACTTACTGAGCGTAAGTACATAACGGAGTTTATACGATGGCCGGTGCCACTGATTTAGAAAGAGAAAACCTAGAAGCTCATGTTGATTTATGTCAGCAACGTTACGAAAATCTAGAAGGTCGATTAACTAAAATCGAATCAAAAGTAGATAACATTCATAAAGATGTTGTTGAAGGCCAAAAGAGTATGACTAAGGTCCTCATTGGCGCTGCTGGCACAATCGTAGCTGGCTTATTATCCACAATCATAGTTCTAGTAATGAACTTGTAAAACACGCTAAATAACTATATGTTATTACGCGAACTCACATCACCCAAAGATACCGTTGAAGAATTAGACGAAGGTCCCACATGGGCACGTTCAGGTAAGAAGGTTGTACGTAAATATAGATGTGCAGGAGGTCCACGTAAGAATAGAATTGTATCTCAACTAAAGCAATGCTTTGCTGCACCTAATGTTAAAAAGCGTATGCAAATGAAACGAATGAAAGCTAGACTAGGCTCAAGAATGATACGTAAATCTAAAAAGACTAAGCGTATGAATCCAGCAAGTATTAGAGTACAACGTTTAAATAAAGCAAGTAAGAGGCGATAACATGTTTTTACGTGAACTCATATGGTCCAGCGAAGATTATGAAGTTGCCGAAGGCGTCACTCCTATCTTTGGTAAAAGAGGCAATAAGACTGTACGTAAGTATCGTTGCACTAGCGGGTCTCGTAAGGGACGAATAGTTGCAAAGCCATCGACTTGTTCAGCTGCTAAAAATGTTAAAGCAATGAACACAATGAAGAAGACTAGACGTAGCAAAGGTGCAACACTAAACATTAAAGCAAGTAGAACAAAGCGTACTAACCAAGCTAGTCAAAAGTTAAAACGATTAAACGTTGGATCAAGAAGAAGACTGAAGCCAATTAAAAGACGTGGATCTAAAGGAAAAAAATAATGAAAATGAGCGAAATATTATCTGAAATGGATTCGATCCTACAGATTGAAAAAGACGATGACAACGAAACTATTCTTGTTGATCCAAAAACTAAAATTAGAACAACAGTTCCAAAAGATCCAAGTAAGCCAGGCGCTATCACAACAGACGAGCGTGGCAACTTAACATTAGATACAAAAACAAAAGGTACAGTTGACCGTGGCATTAAGCCAGGCGACAATGTAACTGTAAAAACCATATAATATGAAGGTTAACGAGCTCATATCCAATTTTGACATTTTTGTTACAAATCAAGAAAAGTCTCTATTGGAACAATTTGGGACTGAGCCGTTACCACTATCATCATTCACAGAACACGATCAAGTCATAATTAACAACCTGATACGTAAGAGCGTTATAAGTAAGAGTATAGCAAACAATAGTTCTGTAATGGTGATGATGAATGAGTTCTGATAATCTATTAAATGATCTAGAAGATATTGTAAACAAGGGTCTTGAAGACAGTCCTATTCCTTATGCAAAAGGAAATAGTATTAGAATCAAGCAATTTGTTATCAGAGAAAGTAAGGCTGGATTTCTAGTGTACGATGTTAGTACAAATAAGCAAGTGCATAGGACACCTTTTAAGTCTGTAGCAGTTGCTATCGCTAAAAATCTAGCAGAGAAAAGATGTCGCACAGATAAGATTCTTGAAATAGAAGGACAGTTAGCTAAACATTATAATGATGCTGTTTTTTATAAGAATATTATAAAAAAGACGTCAGATGACGGAAAAAGGACTATTAGAGAAACACGTTTAGAGATTTCTTTAGTAGAAGCACAGAAATTTAGAAATTCATTAGACAAGTATATATTTGCCTAAATGATAAATATACATATAACGATATTCAAGGAACGCTTACAATGAACATTAGAGAATTTACAAGACCAGCTAGTTCTAAAAAACTAAACGAAAGTTTAGCACAGAAGTTTGGCGCAAAGATTGACATAGATAGTTTTACTACTGAGCAAATGCAAGATGCTCGTAACAAAGTTAGGACTACATTAAGTCAAACTGAAACGAACGAAGCGTTTGACGCAGTTCAAGACAAAAGCTATCAAAAAAATAAGTTATTCCTTGACGTATTAAATACAGCTCTTGCAGAACGCAACGATGTAAGCATTGCAATCGATGAAGCCATTGAAGGCCTAAACGAAGGTGAAGAAGATAAAGCAGAACTAGTAATGGCAGCTAAAGATATGGTTGATAGACTTACTGGTTGGATGGAAGACACAGCAGAAATGCAAACTGAATCCATGTTAGAATTAGCTGATGCTATCCGTGACGAAATGGGAAGCGAAGCAAGTGAAGCATTTACTGCTACAGTTAAGCCAGCACTAGAAGCAATGTATGGCGTGATGGAAACAACACGTATTGCACTAACAGGCGGCGTTGGCATGCTAACAGGTGAAGCTGATCCAGCAGCTCCTATGGGTGCTGACGAGCCAGGCATGGAAGAGCCAGGCATGGAAGATCCTGCAATGGAACCAACTGTTGACGGTGAAATGGATATGGAAGATCCTGCAATGGAACCAGATGACGGTATGGGTGCAGCTGATGCAGCCGCAGGCGGCGAAGCTGACGCAGGCAGAGAAAAGCGTGAGTCTGTAGAGCGTCCAAAAAAAAAGTCCATGAAGCAGTAGATAGTACATCTATATTCCAAATCCTTGATCACTTAAAAGATACCGACCGTACTACTCTTAGTATAGCGAAACTTAACAAGTATATGCAAAACACTGGACGCAACCAGTTTAGCTTTGAATTATTCAAAGTAGCATATGATGGTGATCCAAGGATCCAAGCCATTGTAAAAAACTTCGACAAAGAAAAGATCGAACTGAAACAATCTGAAGTAGATGATGTTGAAGGACTTCCGGGCAATCCAGGAGCTCCAGCTGATCCAGTTGCAAAGATGGCATCAAACGCAAACTCTTTAACCTAAATAATACTTGACAACTCAACATTTATGTGTTACTATATATATAGTGACTGGGAGTAATGATGACTGACAAAGCAACTTATGATGGTGTAGTTGAAAACATCAAACAAGTATTAGAAAACTATGTCCAACCAGCAGTAGCTGGTCACGGAGGCGTAGTAAATTACATTGATTACGAAGATGGTGTTGTAACACTCGAAATGAGCGGTGCCTGTTCTGGATGTGCAATGTCTTCATTGACTCTCAAACAGGGCATTGAAACTACTCTTATGAGTATGGTACCTGAAGTAAAAACTGTAGTAGGAGTAGATGATCCTAATTCCGGTGTTAGTCCTTTCATGAGTCATGAACATTACGATCCAGCAGATTATTGGGACGATGTAGACGATACCCCCGATCCTAATATTATAGCAACAGACAAATAAAAGAGTACATATGAGCTTAATTATAGAAAAATACAAGTACGAAAAATTACAGCGAGTTGAAGTAGGAGGCAAGCGTAGATATGCTGCGCCTGGTGGACCGCCTGTAGCAAGTGTAACAACTATTCTTAGTGGTACTAAGGATATGTCGCATCTTATTGCATGGAAAAAACGTGTAGGCGAAAAGAAAGCACAAGAGATTGTAACTGAAGCAGCTGGTGTTGGTACACGTATGCACAAGTATCTTGAAGATTATATTGATACAGCTGAATGGCCTACTCCGGGTAGTAATCCATATGCACAAAAAGCACACTCAATGGCAGAAGTTATCCGTGACGAAGCAATGGTGCATGTTGATGAGATATGGGGCAGTGAAGTTCCGCTTTATGTGCCTGGTATCTTTGCTGGTACTACTGACCTAGTAGGACAGTATAAAGGTAATCCTTGCATCATGGACTTTAAGCAAACGAACAAGCCAAAGAAGCCTGAGTGGGTAGAAGATTACTACTTACAAATGACAGCATATGCACTAGGACACAACGAAATACACGGCACTGACATACGTGAAGGACATATCTTTATGTGTAGTCGCGACTTAGAATATCAACAGTTTAGTATTTGGCCAGATGAGTTTGATGACTGGGCACAGGAGTGGTGGAAACGCTGCGAACAGTATTATGAGAAGCATGGATAAATGGATAAATCGCCCGACTTACAACTACAATTCTTCTTTCCTACAGTAATAGGACATTCATACCACGACAAGCTTCGAGACAAATTACTTCCTGTAGTAAAAAAAGTACTTGCTGATGATAGCTTACTTACAAACGAATGGGGTTATAAAAATACTTACAATGGATCCAACGGACTTCAAAACCGCCCAGAGTTTGCAGAATTAGCGTCCTTTTTAAAACAACAGAGCTACAACTACTTAACTACACTTGGATACGAAAGCAGAGATGAAATGTTTCCTAATATATTTGTTAGTGAAATGCAAAACGGCGACTATCATGACAGACACTGTCATCCTGGAGCCACAGTATCAGGAGTATTTTATTTAGATATTCCACCTGATTCAGCTAACATACTATTCTACGATCCAAGAAACTTTAGAGATGCACGTTCTACTGTAACTAAAAAGCAAACAAACGATATTACCTCAGACATGGCTGTATTTGCTCCTACTAACGGAATGCTTTTAATCTGGGAGTCTTGGATGCATCACCAAGTTGATATAAACAAGTCAAAGGAAGGCAGGATAACAATTGTATTCAATGCCTAAGTCACATAAATACTTAAAACAATACGTAGGAGATTAATGTGGCTGTTGTAAGTATTTCAAGAATACAAATCCGTAGAGGACGTAAGAACCAAGGCCTAGGCTTGCCTCAATTAGCCGCTGGCGAACTTGGATGGGCAGTTGATGCACAGGAACTGTGGATTGGTAATGGAGCAGTGTCAGAAGGTTCACCATATGTAGGCAATACTAAAATGCTTACTGAACATGATGATTTATTTGCTTTTGCTAAGACATATGCATACAAGAGTACAAGTAATAACTACCAAACAGGTGTAAGCGTAAATGCTCCTGTTCAGCGTACATTACAAGATAGGTTAGATGATAGAGTTAGTATACGCACTTTCGGTGCTAATGGCGACGGACTAGATCAAACAGTAGCTATCCAAAGAGCACTTGACCAGCTATATTTAAATGCGGCAACAAAGCTTACAGCAAGCTCAAGGGTAGTATTGTATCTTGAAGCAGGCAACTATACTATTTCAAATACTATTAACGTACCACCGTTTGCATCTATTGTAGGTGCTGGTATAGATAAAACTATTATTACATGTACAGGCACAACAACCACGGCATTTACTACAGTAAACGATTCTAGTCAACCAGGTGTGTATGCACTTGATGCTACAAGCACGACACTTAATCAAGCACGAGGAATAAACATCAGTGGACTTACAATACAAACAGCTGGTGGCACATGTTTAGAACTACAGTCTTGCAAAGATAGCACATTTACTGATATTAAATTAAAAGGCCCTTGGGCTTCTGAAGCAAGCATTATTGGTGGCTCTGGAGTACTATTGAAATCTTTAAGTACAGCAGTAAATTGCATAGGAAACAAATTTCATAATATTAGAGTACAAGGTTATACAAACGGAGTCAAAGCTGACCACGATATAAAAGATAACGCATGGGAACACTGTGACTTTAAAACTTGTAGACAGGGATTTGATTTTGGTAGTGCAACAGTATTAGGCACAGGCGGAATGGACACAGGTCCTGTTAATAATAATATAGCTAACTCAACATTTAACGACATTAGTAGACACGCAATTGAAGTACAGACAGGTAATAATAATGTTAGTAGCTCTAACAAGTTTTACGATTGCGGTAACGTTATGGGTTCATCGGCAACAGCAACTCATTCAATTATTAAATTTACAGCATACAGAAACCAGTCTCAGAACGATTGGTTCAAAAGAACAGAAGAACTAGGTTATGATCCAACCTATATTGTTAACAACCCTTATGTTCCAGAGATTGAAGGAACAGCAATATCAGAGATTGGTACTACCTACAAACTAGCTGTCGGATCGTATGGTGAATACTCAAAGTTATTTAGACTTCCTGCAGATACAACAAGAGCTTACGAAATTGATTATGTTTATATAAGCAGTGCAGTTAGTGCTCAACGTACCGGAAAGTTTGAAATTCTTGTAAATCCAACAACAAACTTAGTTACTCTAACAGATTCGTATGATTTTATTGGCGATAGTAACCTAGCACAGAATTTAAAGTTCAAAGCCCAAAATTATGATGAAGATTCCAACTCTTCGGTTGACACAGTGGCCATTATGGTGTTAAACTCAACTAACAGTGATAATGCTGTGTTAACATATAAGGTTAAAATTAAATCATAAGGTTGTAAATGTTCGATAAAGACTTTGATAGTCGGTTAGTTAGCTGGGCAGAATTTAGACAAACTCTAGAGACTTCACAGGATCCTATACAGGATACGATTAACTATTTTAATCCAGCGCCGTTGGTTACTATTCAAACTGATCCATACACGCCTAGTTCTTGGCCTGATCCTTGGGAATTGATTAAGGAAAATACTTATTGTGAGTTCGTTAAGATTCTTGCAATATGTTACACCTTACAGTTAACAGACTGCTTATCGAAGGTTAATTATGAGATACATATAACACACGACAATAAAAAGTCATCAACGTATTACCTACTTTATGTAGGAGAAAGAGTAATCGGGTTTGTTGAAAATGCACATGTTCATAGGAATGATATTCCGAATACGTTAATATCACATCATGAGTATCCAATGCCAGCCTTAAACTAAATATTTTATTAATAATGGAGAGATAGACAAAAATGAGCAACGGAACAATGATCGTTAAGAGAGACGGCACAAAAGAAAATTTAAATATTGATAAAATCCATTTTGTAGTAGAAGAAGCATGTAAGAACCTTGCCGGTGTAAGTAGCTCACAAATTGAGATGAACGCTAATTTACAGTTTTATGATGGCATGACTACAGAAGAAATCCAAGAGATTTTAATCCGCAGTGCAAACGATCTTATCTCATTAGATGTTCCTAATTATCAAACAGCAGCAGCTAGACTGTTAAGTTATAGCGTAAACAAGCAAGTGTTTGGTGAGTACAAAGCTTTTCCATTACAAAAGATAATTGACCTTAATATTGAACGTAAGGTATATGATCCAGAATTTTTAAACTATTATGATGCAGATGAAATTGCTAAATTAGACAGCTTCATTTGTCATGCAAGAGATGAGTACTTTACCTATGCAGGTATGCGCCAAGTAGTTGACAAGTACCTATGTCAAGACAGAAGTAACAATCAATTGTTTGAGACTCCGCAAGTTATGTACATGATGATCGCGGCAACATTGTTTGCACAGTATCCTAAAGAAACTAGGTTACAGTACGTAAGGAGATACTACAATGCGACATCACTTTTTAAAATCAATATTCCTACGCCGGTCATGGCAGGGGTCAGAACCCCTGTTAGGCAATTTGCAAGTTGTGTGCTTGTTGATAGCGATGATACCCTTGATAGCATTTTTGCCAGCGATATGGCTATTGGCCGCTATACAGCACAAAGAGCAGGCATTGGAATCAACGCAGGACGAATCCGCGGAGTAAACTCACGCATTAGAGGCGGCGAAGTAGCACACACAGGTATTGTTCCGTTCCTAAAGAAGTTCGAAAGCACAGTACGTTGTTGTACACAAAATGGTGTGCGTGGCGGCAGTGCAACTACACACTTTCCGTTTTGGCATCAAGAGATTGAAGACATCCTTGTACTAAAGAACAACAAGGGTACCGAAGATAACCGTGTACGTAAGCTAGACTACTCAATTCAACTTAACAAAACTATGTATGAACGCTTGTTATCTGGTGGTGATATAACTTTGTTCTCGCCACACGATGTGCCTGGATTATACGAAGCATACTTTGGTGATGCAGATGAGTTTAAAGAACTATATGAAAAGTATGAACGTGCTACTAGCATTAAGAAAAAGAAATTACCAGCAATGGACTTGTTCTCAGCATTAATTAAAGAACGTGCTGAGACAGGACGTATCTACATTATGAATGTTGATCACTGTAATACACACAGTTCATTCAAAGACAAAGTTTACATGAGTAACTTGTGTCAAGAGATTACGTTACCAACTAAGCCACTTAATCACATTGATGATCCAGAAGGCGAAATTGCATTGTGTATTTTGTCAGCTATTAACGTAGGCATTATTAGAGAACTAGATGACTTAGAAGAGCTATGTGAACTAGCAGTACGTGCCTTAGAAGAGATTATCGACTATCAGAAGTACCCAATACTAGCCGCAGAGAAAAGCACCAAAGCACGAAGGAGTTTGGGCGTAGGATACATTGGTTTAGCACACTATCTAGCTAAGAATCATGTTAAGTATGAAGACCCTAAGTCATGGCAGTTAGTACACGACTTGTCAGAAGCGTTCCAGTTCTACTTGCTCAAAGCAAGTAACAAGCTTGCTGAAGAACGTGGCGCATGCGAGTACTATGATCGCACTAAATACAGCGATGGCATCCTGCCTATTGATACATATAAAAAAGAATTAGATAGTGTAGTAGACGGAGGATTAAAATATGATTGGGATAGTTTACGTAAGAGCATTAGAGAACACGGTCTCAGGCACAGCACTTTGTCCGCACAAATGCCTTCAGAGAGTAGCTCCGTTGTGTCGAACGCAACAAACGGGATTGAACCACCTAGAGGATACTTGTCCGTTAAGAAGTCGAAGAAAGGGCCTCTTAAGCAGATTGTTCCGCAGTATAACAAACTAAAGAACTACTACACGTTACTATGGGATATGCCTAACAACGATGGGTACATTAATATTGTTGCAGTAATGCAGAAGTTCTTTGATCAAGCTATTAGCGGCAACTGGAGTTACAATCCTACACAGTTTCCTAACAATGAAGTTCCAATGAGTGTTATGATGAAAGACTTATTGACAACTTACAAAATGGGCTGGAAGACAAGCTACTATCAGAATACTTACGATTACAAAACTGACCCAAGTGAACTAGAAGATGAGTTGCCATTAGAAGCACTTGCACCTAGCGAAATGGATTTAGAAGGCGAAGAATGTGAAGCCTGTAACATTTAGGGCTTGACATATCGGTAAATATAGTATATAATAAACAAGTAAAGCAAACAAAGAGGATCGCCGCGTAATGGCAAAATCAGTTTTTAACCAAGAAAAAGTCGACTTCACCAAACAGAATATGTTCTTTGGTGCAGATATGAACACACAACGTTACGACACGTTTAGACATCCTGTGTTCGATAAACTCAATCAAACAATGCTTGGTTACTTTTGGCGACCAGAAGAAGTAAGTTTGCAGAAAGATCGTGCAGACTTTCAAAACTTTCGTCCAGAGCAAAAACATATTTTTACAAGCAATTTAAAATACCAAACTCTTCTTGACAGTGTCCAAGGACGTGGTCCATGCCTAGCATTTTTGCCGCATGTTTCAATTCCTGAACTAGAAGGATGTATTGTTACTTGGGACTTCTTTGAAACAATCCATTCACGTAGCTACACACATATTATGAAGAACGTGTACGCTGACCCTGCAGAAGTATTTGATACTATTCTAGATGATGAAAAGATTATTGCACGAGCAGTAAGTGTAACTAAAAACTATGATGCATTTACAGAAGCTGCAGACAATTGGACACATCATAAAAAAGGTAGTATGCGTGAAGTAAAGAAAAAGCTTTACCTTGCAATGCAAAATGTAAACATACTTGAAGGCTTGCGTTTCTATGTAAGCTTTGCATGTACATTTGCGTTTGGCGAACTAAAGCTAATGGAAGGTAGTGCTAAGATTATTAGTCTTATTGCTCGCGATGAAAGCCAACACTTAGCACTAAGCACACATGTATTAAAACTTTGGGCACAAGGCAAAGACGATCCAGAGATGGTTAGTATCGCTAAAGAGTGTGAAGAAGAAGTACTAGACATGTGGCGTGATTGTGTTGCAGAAGAAAAAGATTGGGCCAAGTATCTATTTAAAGATGGATCAATGATTGGACTTAACGAAACACTGCTACATAGGTATGTAGAGTATATTGCTAATCGCAGGCTTAAAGCATTAGGTATGCCGCTTATATTTGATCAACCAACTACACAAAATCCATTACCTTGGACACAGCATTGGCTATCAAGTTCAGGCCTGCAAGTTGCTCCCCAGGAAACGGAGGTAGAAAGTTACGTGATTGGCGGAATCAAACAAGACGTAGATACAGATTCGTTGAAAGGATTTTCATTATGAGGCCACTTGTAGAAGTATTATCAAAACCGTTATGCCCGTATTGCGATAAAGCAAAGGCGTTGCTGACAAGCTTGAATATTCCTTTTACAACTAGGACACTCGGTGAAGACCTTACAAAAGAAGAGTTGCTGGAGATTTCTCCGTCAGCTCGTACTATGCCTCAAATTATTATCAATAGCGAAGTAATAGGCGGTTACGATCAGTTAAATACATATATAGAAAATACAGGATTTAACGGAACAGGGTGGAGTTTATAAATGGCATTATTACAATCAAGCGTAACAGAAGACGATATTATTACAATTAGGACAGTTCAAGGATACGAAATTGTCGCTAAGTTTGTATCGGAAACATCAGCATCAATCTTAGTAAACAAACCAAAGTTAGTTTCAGGTAGTTCGTCTATTGCCGACTTAGGCACAACAAAGGTGTTGTGGTCAAACTTAGGTGTAACATTTGGTACACTAGCTAACGTTGAAATTAACAGCACTAACATTTTGATGGCTGACTTAACAGAAGAAGACATTGCAGACCAATACACAGCTGCGGTAGCGTAGTATGTCAGGCGTAAACACAACTCCAACAACGCCTAATACTACAGACTCAGGACATCCTGGCAACAGTATGACACATACTGCCGTTGATGCCCACGAAGGTTCAACAGTTACTTCAAATGCAGACGAACATTCACATGTACACTATGACGATGGATACAAACTACATTTTGGTGAAATAGCTAGCTTGTTTGAAGACATGCAAGCTGACATACGTATTATAACAGACAGAGCTACCACGCAAGCTAAAGGCTTGTATACTAGAGATGCAGACACTATTGCACCTAACGCTGGTAACATTACTGCACAAGCTGCGTTTGAAGCTAATCTTGCAGCTGCAGGAGTTCTTGATCAACTTAACGCTGAAATGGCACGACCAACAAACTTTGCTGATACAACAAGTGAAAACTATGCTACAGTACAAGGTGGCGGCAATGGCTTTACAGGAAGCGAGCAGTACCAAAGACCTGCAGGTTATGGTGGTGCAAGTACTGTTATTGTTGATAACGGCGATGGTACTACTACTGCACAACGTACAGATGATACTACTCTTGCACAGTTAGAAGCAGCAGGACTTGCTACAACAGGTTCAGCATCTGGCAATGTTAAGTATGGTAATCAAGGTAAGATACGAAACCGTCCTATACAAAAAGCACTTATGGAAATTCTTACTACCGCAGCAAATTCTGCAAAGGTAGATGTCTTAATTACTAGTGGCGGACAACTTTCTTCAGCTGATGGAGGTGTCGGCGGTAGAACAAGGACTGGCTCAAATAGACACGATAATGGGTATGCATCTGACGTTGTAATTTACAAAGACGGCTTTACTGGCACAGAACTATCAAGCAAACGTGCAGAAGACTTGGCTATTATGGTAGCGTTTATGAAGGCATGTAAAGCTGCCGGAGCAACAGCTATTGGCCAAGGCAACGCATACATGGGCGACACAGGAATACATGTTGATATAGCTATAACTGGTGCCAATGCAGGAGTTATTAGTAAGATTAGTTCAGTTAAGTTTTGGGGTGGCAAAGGCGCAAGAACTGCTGATGCACCTGTGTACTTAAAAGATATCATGGTGGCATAATGGCAATTCGATTTACACATACTGATTATACAGTAGAGCTTAATAGAATCATTTCAGCAATGACAGGTATACGTAATGATATTAGACTATTAAGAAAAACTATAGAAGATCCAGAACAAGGCGTCACAACCAATCATGTTATGAACGATATACAAAAAGCATTAATGGCAGTAGCTCTTAGCAGTAATGGTGCAGGTAATGCAGAAGTTGTTCGTAAAGCAGTAATAGCAGGCACTGGGTCTACACTAACGGCAGGCTCTGGAGGCACAGCAACAGGAACTAGTCAAGAAAACATTGCTAAAGTTACAGTAGGCGCACCTCCAAAAGCAACAGCAGTCGATCCAAGCATAGGTGACAAACGTTGGCCACCTAACAGAGCAGCTGGATCATTAGCTTTACCTAGCGGAGGTCGAAACTCAGACTTATTCAATCCAGCTACTGGCAAAGTAATTGGAAAAAGCAAAGTACAACAGTCCGCTGATCTTAGTAGTGAAGAAACACCTGCTCCAGCAACAGGCGTACCGGTTGTAACAGCTGCAGGCACAGAGCGTAATAGAATACTAACAGCATTAGGACAAGATGTATTAGCAACACAAGTGTTGATTAGAGTAGCAGGACAATACTATTTTGAAGCAGATGCAGTACTAGGTGAAGATGACGGACTAAACGGACAGATTCCTATAGTTACACCGTATGCACTAGGAACACAGTTAGGCTACCAAGCAAAGTCAGGCGGTGGCGACGATGAAGACTTTGGCCACGATAGTAGATCAAGCTTAGGAAGTGTTCAGTAATGGCAAAGGTACATAGAGTAGGAGACTTTGATTCAGCCGGCAATATGTCAGCTACAGGATCAGAAAATGTATTTGTAAACGGCGGTCCAACACTTGGAGGCGCCCTTGCAGAAGTATTTGATTTACCAGACGCTGTAGGAGTTTCAGACTTTGCAGCAAGAATGATACTTTCAGATAGAGCAGATGAGATCAATCGAGGCGAGATTGACCCAGACACAAACGAACCATTAGAGCAATATGATTCAGCAAGTGGAAAAGGTATTAATCCAATCAACGGATCAACATCTATAGTTGGAGCGCCAGGATCACCTGCAGGTGGAACAAGTGGAGGCTTTAACTCGTCAGCTTCAGAAGAAGCAGTAACAACTCCATTTGATAACTCTATAACAATATCAGACTGGCTACGTCCAGAACCTCAAGTTAATATGGGTGTAAACACTGACACCTTTAATAAAACAGTAAAGTTAGCTAAAGCATTAGGTAGACCACTGATTATAAACAGTGCTTATCGTCCACCAGAATATAATAAAAAGATTGGTGGTGCCAAAAAGAGCATGCATGTTGACAAGAAAGCAGTAGATATACGTTGGCCTTCGGGCGACTTTACAAGTAGAACTAAGTTTATACAAATGGCTATAGACGCTGGATTTACTGGAATTGGTGTATACAATGGATTTATGCATTGTGATACCGGAGCTAAAAGATGTTGGGGGCCTAGCGGAGGTAGAGCTAGCGTTTATCAGCAATATGTAGCAACTCTTAAGAAAAATGGCTATACTGTAGGTTGACAAGTAGCTTTTAATGTGTTATAATACATTATAAGTTAATTTAAACAGGCAGTTAGGCAAAATATGAAAGAGAAGATAATACTCACAGATGCAGACGGCGTACTCCTTAATTGGGAATATGCTTTCACATGCTGGATGGAAGATAAAGGATACCAACAACAGCCCGGAGCAAATTATGAATATAATATTGCTAAACGGTTTAATGTTGAATCCAATAACAAAGGGCACAAGCTGGTTAAACAGTTTAATGAAAGTGCTGCAATGGGGTTTCTACCAGCATTACGTGATGCAGTGCATTATGTTAAGAAGTTACACGAAGAGGCAGGATACGAGTTCCATTGTATCACGTCTATGAGTACTGATGCATATGCATTTAAACTTCGTAGGATGAATTTAGAAAAGTTGTTTGGAACAGCAGCTTTTACGAAACTTGTATGTCTAGCAACAGGCGCTCCAAAAGATGAAGCCCTAGCTGAATATAAAGGTTCTAACTACTTCTGGATTGAAGATAAGTTAGAGAACGCAGAGGCAGGTTTGAAGCAAGGCCTGCGTCCAATACTGGTCGAACACGGCCACAATATGAATGAAGATCTAGTCAATGGCATACATAAAGTAGTAAATTGGAAAGAAATTTATTCTTATATAACAGGAGAAACTGAATGAGTGAATTATCACAACACGAACAAATTGTTCAAGCATACCAATCGTATCTTGCAGAACATGCAACGTTCGAAGACAAAGGTGTAAAAGCCGCAGCAGCAAGAGCTCGTAAGGCACTCGGAGATTTAGGCAAGTTGTCTAAAGGTCGACGTGCTGAAATTCAAGACAAAAAGAACGGAATGTAATGTCCGGACAGCGGAAATGGTTAAGGACTTGGGCTCGCGTGTGTGGAATGCCGATTGGTATAACAGATGATGACGACCCTAAGTTCCTTCCAATTTCGCAAGACAGTGTAAAACGTGCATTGGCGGCCCGGACATTTTGGATCGTCTTGCACGTCTTTACCTGCTTTGCAATTATAGTAGGTAACGGAAGAACATTAGGATTTTGGTAAAGGAGAAACAATGTACAAATATATTTTAATTTTATTAACGGTAGTTGTTGCCCTGGCGCCAGTTAGCAGTTATGCTGATCATCGCTCGCATTACAATTATAATAACCATAACAAGCATAGTGGTTATCATAATAATAGTGGATATGGAAATAAGTGGCACAACCCACGCAGACATTATAATAATAAACGTGTACACAATCGTAGACACAACAACCATAATAACAATAATATTGCCGGAGTCATTATTGGCAGTATCTTACTTAATCAGTTGTTTGTTAGTCGCAATTATCAACAAACGTGTTATGATGTTAGAAACTACTACTATGATAATAACGGAAACAGAGTTGAATATTTTCAACGACAATGTAACTAAGGAGAAGAAGTATGTTTATCGGAGCACTTGTACTAATTAGCGGAATGTTCTTTGCAGATAATGCAGAGTTTTTCGCAGAAGCTCACAAAGGCGAGCAAGCAGGCAAAACATGGCAATACGTTGGATCACAAGTACGTAACCCAAATGAACTTGCTATCCCGCTGATCAATGAATTGACCGGCGAAGAAACAATCTTGTTTAGATTGAAAGATTAGAACATAGGTCCCTACCCATTCAATGGGTAGGCCTTCCCCTCATATTAGTAACTTCACATTGTGCCGGCATAGCTCAGTTGGTAGAGCAATGGTTTTGTAAACCATAGGTCCCGAGTTCGAATCTTGGTGCCGGCACCATAAATACATAAGTATACTATAAGAGACTAGAAGTATGGATTATACTACTAAGACCAACTGGGACAGTCTAAGCACATTAAAGCGAAAGATTGAAGAAGATAAAACTTCTAAAGAAAAAGTTGTTAGCTTTAATGGCTTAACACTTGAAACTAATCTGTATCATTACGGATTATATGCGGGAGAACTGACCCGCCATGAAGCAGTTAAAATAAGGCGATAAGATGGCATATTCAGAGAAAGTGCTGGACCATTACGAAAATCCTCGTAATGTTGGTAAGTGGGATCCTTCAGTAAATGGGATTGGAACTGGAATGGTAGGAGCTCCGGCTTGTGGCGATGTTATGCGGTTACAGATTAAAGTAGAAGACAACGTAATAACAGATGCTAAGTTTAAAACATACGGATGCGGTAGTGCTATTGCAAGCAGTAGCTTATTAACAGAGTGGGTGAAAGGAATGACACTGGAAGATGCAGGAGAGATAAAGAATACAGATCTTGCATCTGAACTTGCTCTTCCTCCAGTTAAGATTCACTGTAGTGTATTAGCTGAAGATGCCATTAAAGCGGCAATTGCAGATTATAAGATACAGCATCCAAAATAAAGGTTGACAATGCTACTATATGGTGCTATACTTGTATAACAATGTAGCTAAGAGAATAGCTACTTGATTAGCGGAGTTGGTAACAACTTCATTTATTAACCATAATACAAGAGGTAAATTATATGGCTTTTACGAAAATTAAGACAGACCAGAAGACTTTTCTAGAAACGTACCTACGCGGTACTGGCAAAACTTTAACTGCTGCAGATGCATCAGCACGTTTTGGCATTCAGAAGCTTTCCGCTCGAATGAGTGAATTGAAGGCAGCTGGATTATCTGTAAGGACTACTGTAGCAACAACTGGCAAGACCAAGTACGGTATCACCGCACGTGATCAAGCTGGTAGTCGAGCTAAGATGTTCGCTTCCTAATTAGGTAGCTTACTTGAAGGAAGGCATCTCAGGGTGCCTTTTTTCTTGGCTAGAAAATCTGTGTATTATAAATATAGAGTACTACTTAGAAAGAGGTTACAACAGTGAAATGTAAGCAAGGCGACTATGCACGTATTATCCATTCTATGAATCCGGATAACATTGGAAGAGCAGTTAAAGTAGTAGAATACATTGGTAAGTTCAAACAGCAAGAACGATTTGAATTCAGAGGCATGCCTTGTGAATGTCCAGTAACAGATCACTTTTGGTGGATCGAAGGTGATGACATTACAATACAATTTGGACCTAGTCCTAAAGCATACATTGCTGACACATGGCTTTCAGTAATTAAACACCCAAATGAATTACTTGACGAAGAAGTAGAAAAAGAACTCGACATGTTTAGCTAACGCCTATTAGCTTATAGGAACATTCAATTAGACTTTCTTAATTTTACGTGTTATTATATATTAAATACATTGTAAAGGAGAAAGTGTA
>Ga0209816_1000262_pt1 | contig 43124 bp, 38 predicted proteins | sample CoawatmetaG01DNA_FD_187509 | JGI IMG/M metagenome (GOLD analysis project Ga0209816, IMG submission 187509) | Marine microbial communities from the West Antarctic Peninsula - Coastal water metaG017-DNA (SPAdes) (version 2) | ecosystem: Environmental > Aquatic > Marine > Coastal ...
GCCTTGTAATTGGGTAAAACTCAACGCTAAATCACCCGCAGACTCTCCTACACGGATCAGTTGTAATGCTTGTGGTTGCCAGGACATTTTAGTTAATATTTGACTTAATCTTTGACCCTGCTGAAGCCTCAAAGTGGCGTTTTTCAGGTCCCTAGATATATGCTGCCAGGAACTGGCATTGGCAGCTAACATTAGGCAGTCTAATAATGGTACGCCAGCCTTAAATGTTAGAGAGAGTACTAAAAACACGTCAGCCTGACTATGCAGGTGCATCAAACGACCAATCCCTGGAACCTGCCACAATGCCCACTCCAGCCTCACTCGTATGTTGGGTATAAACCAGAGCCACTTCAAACTGATATAAGCCAATATAAACGTCACTAACATATTCCCCATGTTCGCCTTGGCAGTATGGGAAAAGTTCAGTAGCCACTGAGTCAAAGCGGGTAATTCATAAGACCCAGCAGCATATAAATTAGCCACTTGTGGCACTACCCAATAAACAATCAGCATACTCACTACCCCACCACTTAATAGGGTCACCAAAGGCATAAACAAACTGCGCTTAAAGCGGCGCTTTAGATTGGCCTGGCGCGTTTGCTGGAGATGGACCTGAGTTAACAGATTAGCCAACTCCCCACTTGCTTCACCAGCTGCAACCAATTGCACGATCGTCGAAGGAAATATACCGCTTAGGGATAACGATTGAGAAAAAGTAGCTCCAGTGAGCAATGCACTTTGAAGCTGTATAAGCTCATAACGAAGGCGGCCTGACGCCTGCTCCAAATGAACCAGGGTGATACAGGTCAATAAAGGTAACCCGGCACTTAATAGCTGAGACCATTGACCCAACAAGCTTTGTAAGTGCTTATCATCGATACGCTTGGGCCAATAACGCTGCCAAGGCCACAAGTGCTGCGCTCTGTCGAGTTGGATTCCTTCTAATGCCAAATCAAAGCATAATCGTTGCCTGTTTAAGCACTGTCGCGCACCACTACTTTGCACGTGGTTTGCATCCAACCCATACCATAGCCACCAAAATCGCATTACCAAGTAACTCGATTTACTTCAGCGATGCTGGTGTGGCCGGAGAGAACGCGCCACAAGCCTTGACGACGAACCCCCGCTCCAAATTCTAGCTCCTGTACTTGCCGCTGAGCAACAGAGTCTCTTTTTGACTGATCCATGACCAATATGTCAAATACACCAAAGCGTCCCTTGTAGCCACCATGACAGGCCTCACAGCCTATAGGTAAACAAGGATTAACTGCACCAAAACCAAGATCATAGGTTGTCACTGCATTTAACCACTCTTCACTGCTCATAGATGCTAATTGCACCTCAGTCATTGGCTGTTTGCACTGAGCACATAAACGACGCACTAAACGTTGGTTAATAATTAAACTCAAGCAGTAACTTAAGGCCAACATATCCACACCTAATCCATGACAGCGGTGTACCGCCTCACTAAGGCTGCTTGTATGCATCGAAGTGAGTAGTAAATGCCCTGTTTGTGCGGCCTTTAATGCAACGTCTGCGCTATCAAAATCACGCAGCTCCCCCAACATAATGACATCCGGGTCTTGACGCAGTAGAGCCCTGAGGATTTGGCTAAAAGATAAGTTTATAGCATTATTTACTGCAACTTGGTGAACATCCAACAGTACAACTTCTACTGGATCTTCTGCACTTACGGTGTTGATATGCGGCGCCTGGATTTGTTTAAGGCAGCTATACAAAAACATCGTTTTACCACTCCCTGTAGGACCGGTCACAAGGATAAGGCCTTGGGGCTTATTCAGTTGATGGTTAACAACCTGTAACTGTTTGGGTGAGAGGCCTTGCTGACAGATATCAATATTTTGTTGCTGCCATTGCAATCTTAGCACCAGTTTCTCACCCCAATGCCCTGCCAAACTACTGCAACGTATATCTAGCCGCTTATCATTTAGCTGCCACTGAAAGCTGCCATCTTGTGGACGACGCGACTCACTAATATCCATTTCTGATAGTAGCTTAATACGCACCACAATGGCGTCTGCTAAGGTGGCTGGCAGCTGGTCAAATGGAGGTTTAAGCAACTGCATTAGACCATCGACTCGCATGCGTATACGCATACTTTGGAACAAAGGTTCCAAATGCAAATCAGAAGCACCGGCCATGGCAGCAATTTCTAATAACTGGTCTGTCAGAGCAATAACGTTTTTAAGAGGTACAGGAGTATAAATGGGATTATCAGACATCGACGCTTCCTTGCGTTAGTTATCTATCCCTTAATCTTAGATTATATTTCAACTATAGCCTCTGATGACTAAGTTTTATTTCATTTCCCCACTCAGCTGGCGTGTTAGGTCGACAGCATAGTTATCAGTCATACCACCAATAAAGTCCATCGTACAGCATAACGCTTGATACGCACTTGCCCCCTTTTCAGGACGGTGGGCACCCATCAATGCCAGGTGCTTTTCTGCTTTAAAAGATAGCCGTTTATCACCTGACTGCTGATCTATAGCTAAGGCTGCAGGAACAAACCCATCAAGTAGTTTCTCTAACACCGAGTAGGCTGCTAGCTCTGTGCGATGGCGCTCCGGTGCCAGGAATATGCGGTTTTTTGCTAACGCTTTGGCATCACCAATAATTTGTTGGGTAACAGGATCACAATGGGAAATTAGGTCTCCCTCTAGCTGCCCTTCTAATAAGGCTGGTATATGCTGCATAAAAGTATGGGCCGCAGACTGCACAAGATAATCAATAACCTTGCCACGCAATAAAGCCAAGCGACGAGTGGAGTAATATGCGTCAACCATGGCAGTGCGCTTGGGGACGGCTAAGGGTCCTGTAATGGGAGATAACAATTCCAGCACATCTTGTTCATCTATCATACCTAGTTCTACACCATCTTCTAAGTCTATTATGGCGTAACAAATATCATCAGCAGCTTCCATTAAATAGACTAATGGATGGCGACACCATTGAAAGTCTGCTTGCTGCAACAAACCTAAACGTCCGGCAATGTCAGCTAGAATGTGTTTTTCTGACTGCAAGGCGCCAAACTTAGATTTGCGTTCACACTGCGTTGAATTTGATAACCAAGGGTATTTAAGAAAACTTCCCAAAGTAGCGTAAGTGAGGCGCATTCCACCATTAAACTGATGGTATTCAAGCTGTGTAAGGGTTCGTAACCCCTGCGCATTCCCTTCAAAATTAAGCAGGTCAGCCTGCTCCGCAGAACTCAACTGGTCCATCCCTCCCTGCTGAGCATAGCTAGCAAACCAATGACGAATTGAGCTCTCACCAAAGTGGCCAAACGGTGGGTTACCTATATCGTGGGCCAAACAGGCTGACTGCACAATAGCACCTAAGTCATGAGGTTCTATCCAATCTGGCCAATGGGATTGATGTTTTAAACTTTGCCCCACTTGAATACCTAGGCTGCGGCCTACGCTTGACACTTCTAAACTATGCGTTAAGCGATTGTGTACGTGGTCGTTATGAGACAGCGAGTGGACTTGGGTTTTGTGTCCCATACGTCGAAACGCACTAGAGAATATTAGCCTATCATAATCTTTGTGGAATGGAGTGCGGCCTTGGTGGTGCTCTTCAGTATAGGGCTTGCCAAAACGCTGATCAGCTAACAAACCTTGCCATGTCATGGCCATTGTTAATGTCCTTGTAAATACGTAACAACTATTGCTGTTATACGTGACAGGTGCAATGACAAAAGTGTAAAGCCATCGCACCCATCATAGAGTGAGTGACGTCTACTCTAGCACGATTATAGAACGAATGCGTGACAGGGTAGTGTCGCCTATGCCTTTGATAGCAAGCAATTGTTCTAGATTAACAAATCCCCCAAGCTGCTCACGCAAAGCGATAATGGCAGCGGCTCTAACCTCACCGACGCCATCTATGGCCTCAACAAGTTCAACAGCAGTGGCTGTATTAATGTTAATAGGTAAAGTACTTTGAGCTAGAGAAAAGGGCGAAAAGGACCCTAAAGTAATGGTAATGGTTAATAGCAGCAAGGCTATATGACGAGTTAGTTTCATGATCTATTCCTTGATTAAAAGATGAGTCTCGAATTCCTTGAGACACACTAAGCGTAGCACATAACAATAAAGCTGCTAGGTAAGGTCATTTATCCTTTATTCATAAGTTCTTGTTCGATCAGCTCCAAGGCTTTCATTGGATCATCCGCTTGAGTGATAGGCCTGCCAATGACTAGGTAGTCACTACCTGCTGCAATAGCTTGGGCTGGCGTCATGATACGCTTTTGATCCCCAACTACTGCAAAATGTGGCCGGATACCAGGCGTAATCAATTTGAAGTCTTGACCTAATTCACGTTTCAACAGTGTCGCTTCTTGGGCTGAACAGACGACACCATCAAAGCCGGCGTTTTTAGTCAAGTGGGCCAGCCAAAGAACTCTCTCTGATGGGGACTGATCTATACCTGTAGCGTTTAAACCCTCAGCATCCATACTGGTTAGAACAGTTACCGCAATTAATAACGGTTGATGACCCCCTTTGTCTTTGAGTGCAGTTCGAGTGGTTTGCATCATCTCTGCTCCACCACTGGCATGCACATTAACCATCCACACCCCCATACGCGCTGCAACCAGAACTGCTTTGGCAACAGTGTTAGGGATGTCGTGAAACTTTAGATCTAAAAAGATTTCAAAGCCAAACTGCTGAAGCTGATCAACTAACTGCGGACCTGCAGCAGTAAATAGCTCTTTTCCCACCTTTAGGCGACAGCGAGCTGGATCTAATTGCTGCGCCATCGTGATTGCTTGATCTGCAGACTGATAATCTAAAGCTACAACAATAGGTGAACCGTGCTTCAAGTTATTCTCCTTCTAATCCGTAAATGGGTTTGGTACTATCCCACTGGTGACAGCTAGGACATTGCCAGTGCATCGAATTTCCAGCAAAGCCACATTGCCTACAACGATACTGTGGCTTACTATTTTGTAGCGCTACTGTAAGCCCCTTGAGTACCTGTAAACTATCTTTCGCATTATCAGATGCCCACTGCATATGGAGGTCAATAAGGTAATTAAAGCCCTTTAAAGACGGTCGTTGCCGAAGCTTCTCTGTCACATAGGCTGCTGCGTCAGAGTCATTTTGCTGGCCTATTTCATGAGCTTGAGCTAATAATAAACTAGTGCTTGGGTGTTGTGACATAGTTTGGCTTAACCAAGACCTCCACCCTTCTATATCTGAAAGTTTAGTAAAGCATAGCTGCAGCGGTTGGATAATTTCAGGTACCAACTGAACATCTTGTTGGCACATCATCAGCAAGTGCCGCTTGGCATCTGTGTAGTTGTCCTGCTGCATGCTTAACTGAGCTCGTAAAAAGCTCACTCTAGGGTTGTCAGCATTATGGCGTTTAGCACGCTTTAAGTATGCCAAACATTCTTGGTGTTCATTTAGTTGTAATACTTGTTCTGCCAATTCACAGCAAAAGTGAGATAACCTTTGGGCTAAGTCGACACTGGCAGACACATTAGCAGCAGTGCCTACGTTAAGGGCCTTATGCCAATCTTGCTCGCGTTGATAAACATCAACTAATAGTTCCGTTGCCTTAGCTTTTTGTTGATTTGGCTGTTGCGCCACATCAAGCAAAAGTTCTTCAGCCCGATCTAACAAACCCGCTTTGATAAAATCATGCGCTAATTCTAGCTTCGCCAACATTACTTGCTCTTGATCTAAGCCTTTGCCAGATAATAAATTCTGATGAATTTGAATGGCTTTATCAACTTCACCACGACGGCGAAATAAACTCCCCAAGGCTAAGTGAGTCTCAACAGTTTGAGGATTAACTTCTAACGCATGAATAAATAGATCGAGCGCTTCATCGGTTTGTTGGTTTAATAAGTAGTTAAGACCACGGTAGTAATCCGCTTGTAAACCCAGTCGAGAGTTTCGTTTTTGTTGATTTTCTCTTTGGCCTAACCACCAACCAATGCCCAAGGCGGCAATTAATACGACAAGCAAAAAGGCGTCCATACTTATTAAATAACCTTATTAAGAGATTGGCTTTGGTTAGCTTTAGATAATTGGCGCTGCAACTGAGCATTGTGACGTTTCAACTTAAAGGTGATAACGCTATATATGAATGCACACAAAATCATGCCCATCGCTAGACTTAATAATAGCCATATAGCCATACTCATTGGGGGTAATTGAAAAAAGATAAGATCTAAAGAAACGGCCTGACTATTGCGTGTACTAAATAACACACCAACAACCAGGGCTACCATAGTGACGACAAAGAAGAGTACAGCCTTAATAAATTTCACGTGCTTTTACCTAATCAGGGTGGTTGAAGCCTGCCCAACCTTTATCAACGATAGCCTATTATAGACTATCGTTTACCTGATCGCGTAATTCTTTGCCTGGTTTAAAGTGAGGGACATACTTTGCCGCTAATTCTACCGAATCACCAGTTTTTGGATTACGCCCTGTTCTGGGTGCTCGATAGTGCAAACAAAAGCTACCAAAGCCTCTTATTTCGATTCGATCACCCGCCGCCAGAGCATCTGCCATATGGTCAATGATGGCTTTAACTGACTGCTCCACATTCTTTACGGGAACGCTTTCAAAACGGTCAATTAAATTCTCAATCAGTTCAGACTTACGCATAGCCTATCCTTTTTTTATTATTTTTTGAGCTGTTCCTTGATAAGGTCACCAACAGTAGTTGGGCCTTCCGATTCAATCGACTTAGTGTTCAGCTCTTTCATTTGCACACGTTGTTGAGCCGCTTCTTGGGCTCGTATTGCCAGGCTAATAGAACGGCCTTTGCGGTCTAAGCTAGCAACAAAACTGGTGATCGCTTGACCTTCGTTAAAGTCTGTTAGTTCTTGGCCTTGAGCCAACTCACCTCGCTTTAAAAAGCCTTGTACACCTTCGGCTAAGTTAACCAGCAAACCCCCAGACGTCACTTCAGCAATGGTACCACTTACCTCTGCGCCTTTAGCGTTAGCAGCTGCATAGTCAGAAAACGGATCTCCTGCCATTTGTTTAATACCCAGCGCTACTCTTTGGCGTTCCGTATCAATAGATAATATTACAGCTTCAATCTCTTGGCCTTTCTGGAAACCTTCCAATAAACTCTCATCACTCTTATTCCAATCTACATCTGACACATGAACGAGACCATCGATACCATCTTCTAAACCAATAAACAGGCCAAAATCAGTCTTGGAGTTTAACTTTCCAGAGACCTTATCACCTTCTGAATATTGCTTCGAGAAAGCAACCCATGGACTTTCGCTGCACTGTTTCATACCTAAGGATAAACGACGCTTTTCACCGTTGATGTCTAGAATCATTACTTCAATTTCTTCACCTACAGACACCATTTTTGATGGGTGCAAGTTACGCTTCATCCAGCTCATTTCCGAAGCATGCACTAGGCCTTCGATACCATCAGACACTCGAGCAAAACAACCGTAATCTGTCACTGTAGTCACCGTGGCTGGTAACCGACTCCCTACCGGGTAAGTGTCTGTGAAGCTGGTCCAGGGGTCCTGTTGTAGTTGTTTCAAACCCAGGGACACACGCTGCTTCTCAGCATCAAATTTCAACACTTTAACTTCAATGTCTGCACCAGCAGTTAACATTTCACTCGGGTGTTTAATACGACGCCAAGCAATGTCAGTAATATGCAGAAGACCATCGAGGCCACCAAGGTCGATAAAGGCGCCATAATCAGTTAAGTTCTTCACAAAACCTTTCACTACCGCACCTTCTTCAAGGGTAGATAATACTTGCGCACGTTGTGCTTTGTTGGCTTCATCCATCAGGGCTCGACGAGAAACAACAACGTTATTGCGTAACATATCTAGCTTGATGATCTTAAATTCTAGATCCACACCTTCTAAATGAGACACGTCTTGCAACGGGCGGGTGTCGATAAGGGAACCCGGCAAGAATGCACGAATGCCACCAAGCTCAACGTTAAAACCACCCTTAACACGAGCACTTATAACACCCGTGACAGTTTGGTCGTCCGTTTGGATTTTTTCGAGTTGATGCCAGCGTTCCATTTCACGAGCACGTTCACGAGATACTTGAGTTGCGCCTAAGCCATCTTCAATTTCCTGCAGGGCAACCAGCACGTCGTCGCCTACGGCAACCTCTAGTTCACCAGCTGCATTAAGAAATTCACTGCGTGATACCACGCCTTCAGACTTTAAGCCCACATTAATTGTGACGACTTCACTATCAATAGCAATGACTACACCAGTAATCAAAGAACCCTTTTTCATCTCTACCTGCTGAAGACTTTCTTCAAACAGATCTGCGAAACTTTCGCCCATGGCAATACTCGATGAGGTTGACGCTACGCTCAGAACTGCCTTGCAGCATGGGCGTCTCGATAGGCCTCTAGTTAGTTAACGTTAAGTAAGGTTGCTATAAAACACCCTTACTGTGAATAAATGTAAGTATCTTTTGCTCCACATCTAGAATGCTCATGTGAGTGCAATCAATCACTAACGCATCTTCAGAAGGCTTCAAAGGTGCAACAGTACGATTTTCGTCGCGCTCGTCCCGATTCTGAATATCAGTCAGTATGTTCGACAGGCTAGCACTCAAACCCTTGCTTTTCAACTGTTTATAACGTCTATCAGCCCGTTCTTGTGCGCTTGCTGTTAAGAAAACCTTTACCGGGGCTTCTGGAAAGATTACCGTGCCCATGTCGCGTCCATCCGCAACCAAACCTGGCAATTCTGCAAAAGCACGCTGCCGCTCCTGCAAAGCCTTACGAACCAAGGTGAGACTAGCGACTTTGGAAGCGTTCATACCACAGATCTCAGTGCGAATTGAAAGGCTCACGTCTTCCCCTTCTAACACCACCTGCACACCATCACCATGGGCTTTAAATTGCACATCTAAGCACCCAGCAATATCGGCTACAGCTAGCTCGTTTTCTGCGCTCACACCATGGTGCTCAGCAGCCAAAGCCACTAAACGGTATAGCGCACCACTATCTAGTAAGTGATAACCTAAGCGATCTGCAAGTAATTTACATAGCGTGCCTTTGCCAGAGCCACTAGGTCCATCAATAGTGATAATTGGGACATTTTTCATGATTGAAATTCCTCTTCGAGCGCCATACCTACAGTCCGTGCAAGTTCCACAAAATTAGGAAAAGATGTGGCAACGTGGGCACAATCTAGAATTTTTATTTCGGCCCCAGCGCGCAAACCTGCAACAGTAAAGGCCATCGCAATACGATGGTCATGGTGCGTGACAATGTGCGCAGCATTAAACTGTGCATCGGCTCCCATACCCTGAATGATCGCCCCATCAGCAGTTCCTTCAATGCTGACGCCCATAGCGCTGAGTCCATCTACCATAGCTTGGATACGATCACTCTCTTTTACTCGCAGCTCTTCAGCGCCAGTAATTGTGGTGACCCCGGTCGCACAAGCAGCTGCAATCATTAGCGCTGGGAATTCGTCAATGGCCAAAGGCACTTGGTCTTCAGGCACATGAATACCTTTTAGTGGTGCATACTTAATATGCAGGTCTGCGACTGGTTCACCACCTACTTCTTGCTCATTTTCAATGGTTAGATCTGCACCCATTAAGCGCAAAATATTAACCACTCCAATGCGAGTTGGGTTCATACCAACATGCTCAATAACAAGGTCTGAACCTGGACAAATAGCTGCAGCCACCAAGAAGAAAGTGGCCGAAGAAATATCTGAGGGTACATCAATGTCTGTAGCCATAAGATGCCCCTGACCCAAAATTTTACAGGTATCTGCAGTGCGCTCTACATCATAACCAAATCCCTTAAGCATACGTTCTGTATGGTCACGAGTTGGCGCAGGCTCAGTAACGCTAGTATTGCCTTTAGCGTATAAGCCAGCCAACATGACACAGGATTTTACTTGCGCACTTGCCATAGGTAGGTCGTAATGAATACCCATTAGCTGCTGACCACCTTTTATTTTGATTGGCGGACAACCACCCTTTGCTGTGTCGATTATCGCACCCATTAACCGCAATGGCTTAGCTACGCGCTCCATAGGACGCTTGTTAAGCGACACATCACCACTGAGTTCAACATCAAATACTTGCCCCGCCATTAAACCAGCCAGCAACCGAATTGTGGTGCCAGAGTTGCCAACATAAAGCGGGCCAGGCGGCGGCTTGAGTCCATTAAGACCCACACCATGGACCACAACTTTTCCTTCTGTAGGGCCTTCGATAACGACACCCATGTCACGGAACGCTTGCAGCGTTGCCATGGCGTCTTCGCCTTCTAAAAAGCCACTAATATGAGTAGTGCCGTAGGCTAAAGCGCCAAGCATTATAGAGCGGTGGGACACAGACTTGTCCCCAGGAACGCGAATACGCCCCTGTACTTGGCCACCAGCATGTACATTAAAATGTTTTGTATTTGTCATAGTTCCTGTATAGGCAGAATTTGCCAATATTTTTTCAAAGTGATGTCGTGCACTTCGTGCGCGAGTTAATATACCCATGATGGTTTGACTGTCACCTGTGGCCACAGCACCTCTTAAATTAGCCAAACCTTCAGTGAACTGATCTAAGGTTTTGAGGCAGGCCTCACGGTTGGCTAGAAACACATCATGCCACATGGTTGGGTCGCTTCCAGCAATTCGGGTAAAGTCTCTAAACCCCCCTGCTGCATAGCGAAAAATGTCTTTATTTTCTGTATTTGACGCTAACGTGTCTACTAAAGAAAAAGCTAAAAGGTGAGGCAAATGGCTTGTTGCTGCCAACACCTCATCATGCTTTTCAACCTCCATGAGTAATATTTCACTACCAATACCAGCCCACATGTCCGCTAAAACTTCAATGGCCTGTGGGTCACTTGTCGTTAATGGGGTGATAATAAACTTGTGATCAACAAACAAATCAATGTTTACTGCGTTGATACCACTGCGCTCAGACCCTGCAATAGGGTGCCCGGGGACAAAACCTGGTGGAGGTGTGGCAAACACGTCATAGGCTGCAGCAATAATACTACCCTTCACACTCCCCACATCTGTTAACACTGTGTGAGCATTTAGATAAGGTGCCACCTGAGCCAAGACTTTTTCCATGGCCTTAACAGGCACTGCCAGCACCACTAGATCCATTTGATCAATAGTAGCTGCTAAATCCATCACCTGATGATCGATTACTCCCTGATCCTGTGCTTGCTGCATACTGGCTTGATCGAGGTCATAACCCCATAGTTGATGCTTTTGAGTGCGCCTCAACGCAGCAGCTAAAGAACCACCAATTAGGCCTAAGCCCACTACTAGAACCTTACCATGGGAAAATACCAAAGGAGACTGAGGCTCAAAGGCCATTAAAGCACCGCCTGCGGGTATGAGCCTAATAAGCGTACTTCTACGGAGTCTTGATCTAAGTCTTTCAAAACTTGTTGTACTTTGGCATCACTGTGATGACCCTCAAAGTCAATATAGAACACATAGCCCCAAGCACCATGCCCCGAAGGCCTAGACTCAATGCTAGTCATACTTACGCCATGACGATGAAAGGGTTCCAATATATGGTATAAGGCACCAGGCTTATTTCGAGCCAATACTAATAAAGAGGTTTTATCTTGGCCAGAAGCGGGCACTGTAGAGTGACCAATAATTAAAAAACGGGTGGTGTTATCTGGCTGGTCTTCAATGTTGGCATGCCCAACCTCTAATTCATATAGCTCTGCCGCCATAATGCCCGCAATAGCTGCCACTTTACCAACATCCTCCCCTGCCTGATTTGCCACCCTGCGGGCCGCTTCTGCGTTACTGCTCACTGCAAACCGTTCTGCGTGTGGCATGTGGTTATCCAACCATGAGCGGCACTGCGCTAACGACTGGGAATGAGAATATATACGTTCTACTTGGGATAGATCTGTACCGTACTTCAGCAATAAATTTTGGTGAATGCGCATTTCTACTTCACCAGAAATAACCAAGGAGGAGTGACGAAAGCTATCCAAGGTATGGTTGATCATACCTTCAGAGGAGTTCTCGATAGGCACTACACCATAATGAGCACTTTTAGCTTCTACTTCGCGGAACACTTCATCAATCGAGCCTAAAGGTGCACTTATTACCGAATGCCCAAAGTGTTTTAAAGCGGCAGCTTGAGTGAACGTTCCCTGAGGCCCAAGAAAAGCAATCCTCATTGGCTGTTCATGGGCTAAGCATGCCGACATCAGCTCACGAAATAGGCGTGCCATTTCCTCATCATCTAATGGGCCTTGATTACGCTCCATCACCCTACGCAACACTTGCGCCTCTCTCTCAGGGCGATAAAAGACAGCATCTTCGCTACCCTGATGGACCTGTTTAACTTCAGCAACCCGCTGTGCACAAGCTGCACGTTGGTTAATGAGGCTTTGTATTTGTTGGTCAATTTGATCAATGTCTTGGCGCAATTGGCCAAGTTCTTGCTCTTGTGTTGATGCTGGCTTGGTCATAATTATTTTAAGCCCAGTGTCGAGTTTCAAAATCATTCATAAAGGCGACCAAGGCACACACGGCCGCTTCGGGAACTGCATTATATATACTTGCCCTCATACCACCCACACTGCGATGGCCCTTGAGGTTAAGCAAGCCATTAATTTCTGCCTGCTGTAAAAATTCAGCATCTAGTGTTTTATCTGCCAAAGTAAAGGTCACATTCATCTTAGAGCGATTAGAAACACTGATATTATTAGAATACAACTGACTTTCATCTATTGCTTGGTAAAGCAGCCGTGCTTTTGCCGCATTTATTTCAGCCATAGCACCAAGTCCACCCTGTTTTAACAGCCAATCAAAAACCAACCCAGCTAAATACCAAGTATAGGTTGGTGGCGTATTTAGCATAGAATCATTAGCTGCTTGCAAGGCGTAGTTAAACGGGTTTGGGGTGGTTGCCTGCGCACTACCCAATAGGTCTTCCCGAACGATAACTAAAGTTAGTCCAGCTGGACCAATATTTTTTTGCGCCCCCGCATAAATAACACCAAACTGAGTCACATCGATTGGCTCTGAGAGAATGGTTGAAGACATGTCTGCTACTAGGGGTACTGCACCAGAATCAGGCACATAATCAAATGCCAAACCACTAATGGTTTCATTGGGACAATAGTGGAGATAAGCCGCATCTTTATTAAGCTTAAGATCACTTTGAGCCGGCACTCTAAGGTAGCCACTCGAAGCCGTTGATGCGGCTTCAGAGGCTATGCCATAGGGCGCCATGGCTGCTATAGCTTTAGCAGACCAAATTCCAGTATCTACATAGTCTGCATGGGTTTTAATGCCTAGCAAATTCATAGGTAACAGGGCAAACTGAGCGGTAGCTCCTCCTTGCAAAAATAACACTTTGTAGTTGCTTGGAATGCCCATTAACTGTCGTAATTTAGACTCAGCTTGCTGCACTAATGCCATATAAGCAGGATGCCGGTGACTGATTTCCATCACCGATAAACCACGTCCTTGCCAATCCAACATTTCTGCTTGGGCCAGCTCCAATACAGCAGTAGGCAGTGCAGCAGGACCGGCACTAAAATTAAACTGGCGGGTATTCATCGACGTCTACTCCTGCTCCGGCGCATCCGTCGCGGTCGAAGCCTCGTTCGACTCGACCTCAGAGCGACCCTCTGTGGAAACTACAGCTTCTTGATCTGCAGCTTCATCAGTGTCCTCCTCCATCGTTTCTGCAACACGCGCAACTTGCACCAGCTTTTCGCCTTCTTGCACTTTAATTAAGGTTACGCCTTGGGTGTTACGACCCAAAACAGACACTTCGCTGATCCGAGTGCGTACTAAGGTGCCTTGATCACTGATAAGAATCACTTCATCACCATCAAATACCTGAACTGCACCTATAAGAGCGCCGTTACGTGCAGACATTTGAATTGCGATAACACCCTTACCACCACGACCTCGCACCGGATAATCTTCGTTTCGGCTCTGCTTACCATAACCATTTTCACTCGCAGTCAGAATGCGTCCTTCTGTTTGTGGCATAATTAAACTAATGACACTGGCGTCTTCAGCAAGGCGGATACCACGGACCCCTCGAGCAGTTCGGCCCATAGGGCGCACATCACCTTCATCAAAGCGCACAGCCAATCCGTTGTTTGCAAATAACATGATTTGTTGATCACCATCAGTGACGGTCGCTCCAATAAGCGTATCACCTTCATCTAAGCCAAGAGCAATTAATCCACTAGTCCTAGGTCGCGCAAATGCAGTCAGTGGCGTCTTCTTCACAGTGCCACTAGCAGTCGCCATGAATATGTAGTGCCCTTCTTGATAACCGCCCTCTGGCAACGGCAGAATAGTGGTTAGCCTTTCACCTTCGTCCAGTGGCAATATGTTAACAATAGGGCGCCCACGGGCAGTGCGACTTGCTTGTGGAATTTCAAATACCCGTAACCAATACACCTTACCGCGGTTACTAAAGCACAAAATAGTGTCGTGGGAGGAGGTTACCAGCAGATGCTCTACAAAGTCGTCTTCTTTTACTCCTGTGGCTGCTTTGCCTCGACCGCCTCTGCGCTGAGCCTGGTAATCACTCACTGGCTGAGTTTTAGCGTAGCCGCCATGGGATATAGTCACCACCATGTCTTCTTCGGGGATCAGGTCTGCTACCGTAAGATCTTGACGTGAAGCGATAATTTCTGAGCGACGCTCATCACCATAAGCCTCTAAAACTTGCGCCAACTCTTCACGAATTACTTCCATCAAACGCTCTGCAGAACCTAGAATTTCTAATAATTCTGCAATACGCTCTAATAATAACTGGTATTCAGCGACCAGTTTATCTTGCTCTAATCCCGTCAAACGGTGCAAGCGCAGGTCTAAAATAGCTTGGGCCTGGCCATCAGATAGTTGATATTCATCACCGTGCAAGCCAAACTCAACACCTAACGTGTCTGGCTTACAAGCATCTGGTCCAGCGCGCTCAAGCATAGCCACTACTCGGCCAGCAGGCCAACGTTGCGCAACTAACTTTTCACGAGCTTCCGCGGCGTTTGCAGAAGTTTTGATAAGTTCGATCACTGGATCGATGTTAGCCAAAGCCACCATTAACCCTTCAAGCACGTGCCCTCGCTCTCGCGCTTTTCGTAATTCAAATAAAGTTCGTCGCGTAACAACTTCACGGCGGTGGCGTACAAAGGCTTCCAGCATTTGTTTAAGGTTTAAGGTGCGTGGCTGGCCATCAACCAAGGCCACTACGTTAATGCCAAACACGTTTTCCATTTGTGTTTGCGTATACAGGTTATTAATAAGAACCTCGGGCACTTCACCACGACGAAGCTCAATAACCATACGCATTCCGTCTTTGTCAGACTCATCACGCAGCTCAGTAATGCCTTCGATTTTTTTATCTTTAACAAGTTCAGCTATTTTTTCGATTAAACGCGCCTTGTTAACTTGATAAGGCAATTCTGTAACAATAATAGACGCTTTATTATTTTTTGGATTTTCTTCTACGTGATAGCGGGCGCGCACATAAATTCTGCCGCGGCCAGTACGGTATGCCTGCACAATACCTGCACGACCATTAATAATGCCTGCTGTTGGGAAGTCTGGGCCCGGGATGTGCTGCATTAGCTCATCCACTTCAATATCAGGATTCTCAATGAGGGCCAAACAGCCACTCACCACCTCATTAATATTATGCGGTGGAATGTTAGTAGCCATGCCTACAGCAATACCTGAGGAGCCGTTAACCAAAAGGTTGGGTAACCGCGTGGGCAAAACATCCGGGATCATTTCGGTGCCATCATAGTTAGGCACAAAATCAACTGTATCTTTCTCTAGGTCAGCCAATAAATCGTGGGCAATCTTTTGCATACGGATTTCCGTATAACGCATAGCTGCTGCAGAGTCACCATCTACTGAACCAAAATTACCTTGGCCGTCAACCAAGGTATAACGCATAGAAAAAGGCTGCGCCATGCGTACAATAGTGTCGTATACCGCAGTATCACCATGAGGGTGATACTTACCGATAACATCACCCACCACACGGGCAGATTTCTTGTAGGGCTTATTCCAATCGTTGCTCAACTCATTCATAGCGAACAATACACGCCTGTGCACTGGCTTCAAACCATCACGCACATCTGGCAGGGCACGTCCAACGATTACGCTCATAGCGTAATCTAGGTAGGACTGTTTGAGTTCATCTTCAATATTTATAGGCGATATTTCTTTAGCCATTTCAGCCATAATTATGCCAATTTCCTTGTGCGACTAACGCTTCGAGCTTACCTTTCGGCGCCCTTATGGACAACGCCAAAAACCGGCGCTAAATAAAGCCCAACTTTAGCACAATTAGACGCTAATTTGCCACCTACAAAGCGATCATTAGCAGGCCGCATAGATGTTGGTTTTCGGATGCAGTCAATCAATTTACGCGGTATAATCGTCCCCATTATTTTACTAGCGTGAAACTCCACTGTGAATCAAAACGTTGACCCAGCTGAAATAGCCAAATTTGAAGCCCTTGCAGCCCGTTGGTGGGATCTAGATAGCGAGTTCAAACCTTTACATGCCATTAATCCATTACGCATTGGATGGATTGATGAACGCGCCCATTTGCACGGTAAAAAAGTAGCCGACATTGGCTGTGGTGGCGGTATTGTCGCAGAAGCCATGGCGCTTCGTGGCGCAACTGTTACGGGCATAGACATGGGAGAGGCCCCTCTAAAAGTGGCACAACTACACAGCTTAGAAAGTGGTGTAAAAGTTGATTACCGACAAATGACTGCAGAGCAACTAGCGGATGAAGAAGCTGGTTTATATGACGTTGTGACCTGTCTGGAAATGTTAGAACATGTGCCAGACCCTAGCGCGGTTGTTGCAGCCTGTGCAAAACTACTGAAGCCAGGTGGCCAAGCTTTCTTTTCTACTATTAACCGCAATGCAAAATCGTATTTATTCGCAATTATTGGCGCAGAATATGTGTTAAAAATGCTTCCCAAAGGCACTCATGAACATAAGAAGTTCATCAAACCCTCTGAACTAGATCAATACATGCGTTTGGCAGGCTTGTCTGCGCACTCAATGACAGGCATGACCTACAACCCTCTCACCAAAAAATACGCCCTAACAGCTCGAGACGTTGACGTTAATTACATCGTTTATGCCACAAAACCACACGCTGGACAATCTTAGGGCTCTCATCAAACCTAAGCCCACTTTGGTTTGATTTATTTTAGGACAAAACTTTTCATGTTGGATTACACAGCACCAGAACAACTACTTAAAAACAGAGTGATTTTGATCACTGGAGCTGGCGACGGCATCGGCCGCGCAGCAGCCCTTGATTGCGCCCGACTGGGTGCGACTGTGATATTACTGGGCAGAACGATAGAGAAGCTTGAGGCTGTCTACGATGACATTGAACGCGCTGGCCATGGCCAGCCGGCAATCTACCCGTTAGATTTAAGCACCGCTACAGATGAGAATTATATCGAACTGGCGCAAGTACTCGAAGGAGAATTTGGCAGTTTGGATGGCTTAGTCCATAACGCATCCATTCTTGGCCAACGAACACCCATTTCAAACTACGAATCTCGCACTTGGCAACGTGTAATGCAGGTGAATGTCACTGCACCATTCATGATGACACAGGCACTGTTACCTTTACTTGAAACATCAAATGATGCCTCAGTAATCTTCACTAGCTCCAGTGTTGGCGCCCAAGGTAAAGCATACTGGGGGGCCTACAGTGTCTCTAAATTCGCAACAGAAGGCATGGCTCAGGTACTGTCAGAGGAAACCGAGAACACTAGCAAAATTCGCGTCAACATTATCAATCCTGGGGCAACACGGACCAACATGCGAGCTCAAGCCTACCCGGGCGAAGATCCTGGGCTTAACTTAGCACCAGAAGATATCATGCCAACCTACCAGTACTTGCTTGGCCCAGACAGCACAGGCGTTACTGGTCAGCGGTTTAACGCCCAAGAAATGTCAAAATAACAAAAAAGAAACATAACCTCATCTATTAGTGAAAGCTGAACAATATACCTTTAACTACTGGCATTATTAGCAGTGTAGGCTGTAACTAGTAATAATTTTTTCTGCCGTGTTAATTTCTTCACAGCAGCTTCACGTTTACTTGCAGCAGATCGATCCGACTGGGGTTCCACAAACGCTATAGCGTAAGCTGGGTCTGTGCGAAAAAACCGCGCGCCTAACTTGCCCCCAGCACAATGTTCTTTGAAACGCCTTTGAGGATCTGTAGTAATCCCAGTATACAAGCGCCCACCATGGGTCTGCACCATATATACCCACCAGCACTTTGGTTCCACGATGCTCACCCCACTGAGTAAAACTTGATATAATACGCGCCATATTAACCTACGCCAGCGAGCAGACCAAATGCAACCCATGGAAACTTTGAGTGATCTTCTGCAACAACTGCAAGGTCAGTACCGCATATACGACATGGGCTGTCGGCTCAGTAAACTTTCGTCTACAGACTTTAAAAAATTTGAAGAAGGGCAAAAAGCTTATCCACTACCGTGGTTGCGCCATGCCTGGGTCGGTATTTTATCTTGGACACCAACAAGCCCAAAACTCGGAGCCTCTAGCCCCACAATTTGGTTTCTTAAACTGCCACTGGATGAACGTGGCCTGCTCATTCAAGCCGCCCGCGATGAATTTCTTAATCAGTTATTAGAGACTATTGGCACCAACATGTTAGATGAACAAGCCTCCGCTGAGTGGGCTGAACAACTCAAGCACAGCAACCTTGCCTTTACGCCAGATCAGGCCCGCATGGCTGCTTTTCATGCTCAAGCAAGCATTACACTAGAACAACCTGCTTCCAGATTTTACCCAGCAGTGCGAAGCTACATGAGTAGCGAAGACTCACAACAAAACTGGCAAGAATTAGGGTTACAGGGGTTTGCTGATTTTGCCATGCGTTTAGATCAGCAACAGCAGTGGCAACAAAAAATCAGCCAATTGCCTGCTGCGGTGCTTGAAACAATCGCTGCACAGCTTGAAAATCAAAAGCTAGACCACCTAGTATCTAAGGCCTTTATCTTGCGCGGCGAGGCCAGCATCAATGATGGTGAAAAAGTGGCCTGTTTGCGCGCTATTAGCCAATCTACAGATGCAGCATCACGCCAGCATTGGTTAAAGCAGATCCTGGACAAGGATAATATGGTTGGAGTTGAACTATTAGCTACGATTACCAGCAAGTGCAGTGAAGATTTATTAAAGCCAGATCTGATGGGTTTATTTATTCACCAATGTGCTGCAGATCAGGGCGTATTCAATGGCTTAGTGCAAGAACTTATGTACCAGCCTAAGTTACGCATAAAGGTACTAGAGGCGTTTAGAGCTGAAGATCGCAGCCCAAGTGTTATTCAGGCAATCGGCGTTCTTATGGGACAAAAATAGGCCTAAGGCAGCAACCTAGCCAGGCCCAGCACCTGCTCGAGATGCCTCAGTTTCTGGCACAAAAGAGGCCTGCATCATTCGCTTTAAACGGCTAACTAAAGCTGCATCTAGGTGTATGCCTTGATCCAGGCATCGTTCACGCCAACCCAATAAATCCGCACCGTCAGTAATAAGTAGGCCATCTATGTCGGCCTGACCCATGCACAATAATAGTTCATCAGCTGCCACAAGACGCTGCGAAGGCTGGTACAAACCTAACAACTGGCCATCTGCTGAGATCAGCACACAACGTTGCGCCCCAGTATGGTGGGCAAAGTAAAGGGCATAACATTGTTGTGCTGCAGGTCTGCTCAAAGGTTGAGCAAGCCAATTCATTAAACACGGCACAGCAAAGACTGCTGCTGCAACCCGTTTAATACGTAACTGAGGCACAGCCTTAGCCAAGGTCAAGCCTAATGCTAATTCAACCTGCACCAAAGCAGATTGACCTTGCGCGTCAAACTGTAGTTCTTGGTTACTTGAAGATAACAGCAAAGGGGCGCTAATGAGGCTGTTAAGAGCATCTAACGCCTTATCGAGCAACCTGCTATTAGCCAGACCTAGCTGGAAAGCAGCAGCTGCTTTAATACCTGCAGACAACTGATCACCTGGGGGAAAGCCTAAACCTTCAACGCTGCGCTTTACCAAAAACTTAATTTCGTTCGCTGATACCTGTATCAACTCAGACATTCCCAAGCGTCTCACGACTCAATGTAGGCGCCACAGGAAAATACCAATCGTCATTAAACTCATGAGTTAAATCACTCACTACAGGAGCACCTTGAAACATAGTGTTGCGCACCCACAATGCAGATTTTGGATCAAACTTACCTACTCCAAAAAATGCCAACTTGCATCGTAACAGGTGCATAGGCAATACGTCTTTGTGCAGCAGGTTAGCTCGAATTTCTCCATATTGAGTCTGGGACATAGTAGCGATACGATTTACAATCCCAAGGTGCTTTGGCTTCTGCAATAAAAATTCCGCCACACTGGCATCCCTAGTATGGTCCATGACCATTAACAAGTCGTCATGGCACGCCTGGACAGCCTTAGCGATACCCAAAAACATTTGTACCTCAGCGCCATCATCAACGCCAGTTTTACCAAGCCTAGGTTCAATTTTTTCTTGCGAATAATACCAAAAAGTTTGTTTCTCATCCGTCTCACTAAAGTCATAGTCAAATACCCAGTCATAACTTTCCTGAATGCTGTCAGCTAGGTTCTGTGCCGACTGAGTTGGATCGTAGGTAAGGCTTTCATTGATAGCCAACTGATCTTCCTTTGGATTAACAATGGCTGGATATAGCTCAAACAACAAACTCACTAATAATTCTTGAGTTTCTAGGCTGTAATGCTGCTGGGCCCATTCATGCAGTTCACGCCAGTCATGAACTTCTCCTTGATCACTGGCTAACCAGTCAGTTAACTTTTGGGTGTCGACTAAAAGTTGTTCATTATTATTACTTTGCCATTCATCAAGCGTGCTCACTTCTCGCACATGCTGCATTGCTTGCAATAGCACTTGTTGAAGCTTAGCCACCTTTTCCTTGGCCACCGGCTCAGCCAAAACTTCTGCATAGGCCTGTTCTCTTTGGCCAATCCATTGACTCATCAATAAAGGGTGATTAATTAAATAAGGCGCCATACCCAGCCCAGTAGAATTACCAATCCCTAAATAACGTTGTAAATTAACATCTAAGTCCACAGCGTCAGGGTAATTAGGCTGGTGCACCATGTGGTGCAATTGATCCAAGCTAAATTGACGTAATAAATAGCACACCAACATTTCAGCAGAAAAAGGACGTGCTAAATCAGGGTGCTGACGAGCAATTTTACCCCAGTCACAAGCTCCAAATTTACCAGAACCATACACTGCCGTAGTACGGTACAAGTAGCCAACTTCAGCTAGCTTTTTCGGGTCTGGTTGCAGACCACTACGCAGCTGGGCCAGCAAAGAATCAAATATTCGAGCACTACGGTTTCCCCGCGATAAGCACAAACTGCGGGAATCTACACGGCCAGCTTCTTGTAATGGTACATTAACCGCTAAGCGCTCGAGCCACTGGTCGTCTACCTCACCCTCTACTAAAGTCATGGTTAAGTCCCACTTTTCAGCAATCACCCGATCATTACGATCTTCCGGTGCCAAGTATTGAGAAAAAACCACCAAGCTTAGCTTGCTATGAGGCATTTTAATATCAAACACAGCGTGTCCATAACCATTTTGATCTAACTCAAATTGGCTATAACTAATAGCCCACTGGTCCTTTACCATGTGTCGAACTAATGTCCGCATGAAACTTAAGTTACTAGAAAAACCTGCACCTAAACGCTCTAAGTCCATGGCTTGTGAAGCTGGACGCAATATAATTTGACTCATGCTAATACCTCAAAAAAACCTATGCTGTGGGTGCTGGGAGAGTTCAAATGTGAACCCCAAAACAAAGGCAGATGTTGGGCCGCTAACTCGGTCCGAAACCCGCCGCACAAAATTCTAACCAGTTACCACCCATTATTTTTTCTACTTCTACTTCATTAAAGCCTTTTTCACTCAGCCCTAACACAATATTCGGGAAATCTGCACTGGTTTCAAACCAGGACAGAGGTTCAGGCCAAGCCGCATTGCTTGCGGAACCTTCACCATAGTCCATTTGTTTAGTCCAGCGGCCATTGCGCATCCATTCTAAAATTGAAATGGGCTGATTAAGGCACAAGTCACTACCCATGCCCACCCGATCAATTCCCATCAGATCCACAGTCTCTGCAACCATGGTACAAAATTCATCTAAACGGCACTTTGGCCCATTTTTAAGATGAAATGGGTACATACTAAACCCAAGCAGACCCTCACTTTCGGCCAAGGCAGACAACACTTTGCTAGATTTATTACGCTTGGCAGGCTCAAAAAATGTTGGATTAGCATGGCTGATAACAATCGGACGCTGTGAAATTTCAATCGCTTGCAGGGTACTTTCCTCAGCACTGTGGGACATATCAATAACCATGCCCACACGATTCATTTCTGCAATAACAACCTTACCAAATCGGGAAATTCCAGAGTCAGTAGCCTCATAGCAACCCGCTCCTAAAAGGCTTTGGTTGTTATAGGTTAACTGCATAATACGCACACCAAGCTGGTGAAAAATAGCCACCAGATCAATATCATCCTCAATGGGAGAACAGTTTTGGAACCCGAAAATGATGCCGACCTTGTTTTGAGCATGTGCAGATTGAATATCTGCTGCAGTGTGAACAGGCATAATCAAGTCGTTATGTATTTCAAACATGCGGTTCCATTGGCCAATATTCTGCAGCGTCTCACGACTAAGTTCATGATAAGCAATAGTCACATGGACAGCGCTTAAGCCGCCCTCTCGCATCTGCTCAAATACTTCACGGCTCCAATGGCTATATTGTAAGCCATCAATCATCATCATTTTGCTCATTCTTTCCCTTTCCTGTTACACATCAGCTGCGCATCAACTTGGCATGAAAATCATAAAAACTTCAGGTTTAAGCCGTTACGACCCACATAAAAGTAATCAAGCTTTCATGTAAGTAGTCTTCACTTCAGTGTAAAACTCTTCGGCATATTTACCCTGCTCACGAGAACCAAAGCTTGAATTCTTGCGACCACCAAAAGGCACATGATAATCTGTCCCAGCAGTCGGTAAGTTAACCATGACACAACCAGTTTTAGCATTACGCTTAAAGTGGGTGGCGTATTTAAGAGAAGTAGTACAAATACCCCCTGTTAAGCCGTACTGCGTGTCATTCAATGTTGCCAAGGCTTCGTCATAGTCTGCCACTTTAATAACACAGGCTAAAGGAGCAAATGCTTCGTCTCTGTTAATACGCATTTGGTTCGTGGTATTAATAAATAATGCTGGCGTCATAAAATAACCTTTGCTGTCATCAAACTCACCACCACAAACCAATTGACCCCCTTCGTCTTGGGCTAGTTTAAAGTACTCTTTATTTTGTGCAAATTGCTTAGCGTCTGCTGCTGGGCCAATAGTCACACCTTCTTCCAGTGCGCCACCAACCTTAAGTTTGGCCATACGCTCTTTAACTTTAGCCACAAATTCATCATGTACCCCAGCAGTCACAATCAAACGAGAAGATGCCGTACACTTTTGACCAGAACCTCCAAAAGCACCATTAACGGCACAATCTGCTGCGTTATCTAAATCTGCATCATCCAGCACTACCAAGGCATTCTTGCTGCCCATTTCTAGCTGGAACTTGGTGAGATTACTAGCAGCAGCCACCGCAACACGTTTGCCTACTGCCAAAGAACCAGTAAATGTGATGGCATCAATATTATCTGAAGTAATTAATTTTTCACCCACACTAGAGCCAGAACCCATCACTAGATTAAATAGGCCTGCAGGAATGTCTTGCTTGGCAATAATTTCAGCAAGCAACACAGCGCTGGCTGGGGTTAGGTTAGCTGGTTTCCAGATCACTGCGTTGCCAAAGGCCAAAGCAGGGGCAATTTTCCAAGAAGCAGTGGCAGTTGGGAAGTTCCAAGGACTAATTACAGTCACAACACCCATAGGCTCTCGACGCACATCGATTTCCACACCCGGACGCACAGAGTCTGCAGTGTCACCCATCTGGCGCAATACTTCAGCAGCATAATACTGAAAGAACTGACCGGCACGATAAACTTCACCGCGGCCTTCTGCACGAGGCTTACCTTCTTCACGTGAAAGCACTTCGCCAAGCTCATCACAACGCCCAATCATTTCATCGCCAATAGCTTGCAACACACGCTGCTTGGTTTCTAATCCTGTAGCCTGCCACTCAACCTGAGCCACACGGGCAGCTGCAATGGCTTGATCCACTTGTTCAGCTGACGCTTGAGCAAACTCACCGACAACTTCACTATGGTCTGAAGGGTTAATGTTTTTAACCGTTGATTCTCCATCTACCCACTGACCAGCGATGTAATTCTTTTGTACTTGGTTCATTTTAGCTCCTGTTTTGCCTTAACTGGCATACTTTTATATTAGTTAACCGCATTTTAAACCGACAGGCTTGATAATAATAATTAATTAAATGTATTATTTGATAAGTTTAACTAAAAATCGAACGATAGGGTTAATGCCATGCTGCCAGATATAAAAATAGCTCAAATTAACACTTTTTTAACTGTAGCCCAGTGCAAAAATTTTCGCCAGGCAGCAAGCCTTCTATGCAGATCTCAGCCAGCTGTGAGTTTGGCCATAAAGCAGCTTGAGCAATCACTTGGAGCAGCTCTATTCAACCCTGAGCGTCATGGAGAACTTAGCGCCTTTGGTATGGCTTTTTTACCTGAGGCAAAAGCCCTTTATAAACATTATGAAACCACCCTACATAATGGTATAAGTATGGCACAAGGCCAGTCTGGCATTATTAAGTTGGGTGTTTTACCGTCTGTTGCAAAAACTGTACTCACCCATATTCTTCGAGCTTTTCTAGCACAACACCCACTAGTTCACCTGCAAGTGCAAGATGATAATGGTGATAACTTAAGAGATAAGGTACTCGATGGACGGATTGACCTAGCCATTAGTAGTATTTGGCAAACCGAGCTAGACCTTCACCATACTCACTTATGCGCTGACCGCGTAGGCCTTGTCGCCCGTAAAGCTCATCCGTGGATGCAGATAGGCAATACTATTAATTGGATGGAACTAGGCCAACAAAAACTTATTCGCAATGGCACCACACCACTAGTTGATAATACCCCTGCACAAAAGTTTTTATCTGCCCCAATGCAGGTGACCCATATGACTTCATTAATTGCTATGTTGGAAGCAGGTGCAGGTATTACTACACTGCCATGGATGGCTTTTCCGAAGGACAACGATGAACTTGCATTTAGGTTAATTGAAGAACCACCTATAAAACGTCAGATTGCCCTACTTAGCTCTCGCCATCATCAACAAATGCCAGTAGCTGCTGCCCTAAAAAGAATAATCATTGACACATTTAAGCGTCGGGGCAAACATCTTGAAAGTCCAAAACACCTAATCACCTAATCACCTTGGTTAAAAGCATGGTTTTTTAATGCTCACTCAAACAGTCACTATAGGCAAACAGGGCGGGTGCACCGCCGGTGTGTAAAAACAGAATGCGCTGCGAAATGTCAAAATAGCCGTGCCGAACAAGATCTAACAGCCCTGCAAAAGCTTTACCAGAATAAACTGGATCCAAAAACAGCCCCTCCAGGCTAGCGGCAAGTCGCACAGCTTCGATCATTGGTGGTGTTGGGTCACCATAAGCTAAGCCATAATATTGATCAAAACAAATCACATGATCTTCATGCAACTTGGGTTGCTGAAGTAAAGCTTGCACTTCGTGCACTAAAGCCAACACCTTTTGGCATTGCTCTCCACTGGAGCGGCTTACAGTAACACCTAACACTGGAATATCTTGCCCAGCTAAGGCTAAGCCTGCCAACAAACCTGCTTGAGTTCCAGCACTCCCCGTAGCTAAAACAATGGCATCGAAGCTAAAGCCCTGCACCTGTATTTGTTGTGCCAATTCTAAACCACAATTAACGTAACCCATTGCACCAATAGCATTACTGCCACCTACCGGCACAATATAAGGCTCTTGACCTGAGGCCCTAAGGGTTTGGGCACGCAGAGCCATCACCGCGTTTAAGTCTTGGCCTGCAGTGAGACGATGCACCCTTGCTCCAAGCAATTGATTCAACAGCGCATTGCCAGAGTGGTTGTAGTCTGGCTCTGAAACACCCTCTACATCCTCTAAAAACAATTCACAACCTAACCCTACCCGCGCTGCTGCTGCTGCAGTTTGTCGCGCATGGTTTGATTGCAAACCACCAGCGGTCAGCAAAGTGGTTGCTCCCTCAAGCTGAGCATCGGCCAGCAAGTATTCTAATTTTCGGGTTTTATTGCCGCCAAAAGCAAGGCCGGAGCAATCGTCTCGCTTGACCCATAGCTCAGGGCCTTTGTGCATAGCATTGATTCGTAACATAGGCTCAAGTGGCGTAGGCCAATGGCCCAATTGGATTTTAGGATGCGATAGCTTATGCATGCTGAAGTCCTTTGGGTTTATCCAGCTTGATTACTGGCTATAAGCTAGGTTTCGAATCTGACTTTGGAGTTCATTTAAAAGTCGGTTAGTGTCCCTGCGAAAAGCTCTTACAGACTCAGCAGATTGTTCCATCAAATAAACTCGCTCGTCCATTTCACTAGCATTTTGTTCGATCGCAGTTAGCACTCTAGCTTTACTCTCAAGTATGCCAATTCGATTGGTAATAATATCCAAATCGTCACCCATGGTAGAGCCTTCGATTTGTTGCAATAAGGTTTCCACAGAAGCGGTCAAAGCAGTAAGCTCTCTCGCATACTGTTGTTGACGCAAAGCTTGGCTTAAGTCTGCTTCTCGCTGTTCTGACAAGGTTTCATCTTGCGCCGCTAGATCTTTGGCATGCTGCTGAGCAAGCTGAGCTTGCCCAATGTCAGTTTTATGCTGGTCTGACAACGTTTTATCCTGCGACGCAACCCGCTTTAACACCCCAGATAATTTATCTTGTAATAATTGTAATTTATTCAGCTGGTCTTCTACCTGCTGCACTACCAGCTGACCATTTTGGCTAGCTTCTTCTATTTGGACTTTCTGCTTAGCAATAGAGGATTGCTGAAGGCTCACTTTCTCATTTTGAGTTTTCAGTTTCTCTTGATGTTGCTTTACTGTTGCGGTGTTATTATCAATTGCCTTTTGATTTTCTTCTATCGCAGGGCGGTTGTTACGGTAGGCAACACCCCACAACTTATCAATCTCTGTATCGACGAACTTATTACGCTCTTTAGCCCTATTATCAACGAGCCTTACCTGTGCTTGAACAACAGTACCAGATTTATTTGAGTTAACATCTGTTGCTACTACCAATGCTTCCAATTCACCAATGCGTTTACGCGCATGATCAAGCTCTCCGCGAGATACCATCAAGAGTAGGTCCACATCTGTTAGTTTGTTATAAGACCAATAGCCACCGGCCAGGACACCAAAAAACATGGTGACAACCAAAACCCATAGAATTCCATTATTCTTTGCTACTACTTGAGGAGAACTAGGCTGCATTGCACGCGGAGACGCAATTGGCCTGCCACTATCCCGACCACCTCGTCTAGAGGAGCCATCGGCACCTTCATTATTAGAATTACCACCTGCACGGTTAGTATTACCCCCTACCGAAGCTGAAGAAGACTGTTTTCGAGTCCCTTTAATTTCATCTGAATCGGGCAGTAAACTAGGCAAATCACCGATATCGTCATTTCTTGGCATTTACTGAGTGTCCACATTATTAGCATCAAATTTACAATGCTAAACATAGCACGATATGAAGCATTTGTTGACACTCAGTTGCTTGCTTTTTCCTAGTAAACCCAAATTTTTTACAAACAACTTATGTTCCAGCGGTATACACAATTGACACAGCTGAATTTATTAACGTATAATTTAATTAGCGTTATCTAATATAAAAGGTTTAAATCATGCTTGAAGCATTCCCAATACAGCCCCTTATCGGTGGTATTTTAATAGGCATAAGCGCTGCATTGCTGCTGGCGTTTAATGGCCGCATCGCGGGCATTAGTGGCATTCTATACAATTTGTTATTTAACCCACTCAGCAGTTCTGAAAGCGGCTGGCGCATAGCTTTTCTTTTAGGCCTTCTTGGTGGTGGTTATTTGATGCTGCCTGCAGCATTTGAATTACGCAACGGTTATTCACCTATTTTGCTCGTCGTTTCAGGTTTAGCTGTCGGTATAGGCACACGCATAGGCAACGGTTGCACCAGTGGGCATGGGGTCTGTGGCATTGGCTCAATGGCAGGTAGGTCTATTGCTGCTACGGTGACCTTTGTGGCCACAGGCATTATTACAGTCACTGTATTACGCAGTTTTATGGCATAAGGAAGGATCAAACATGCAACGTTTAATTATCGCTCTCATATCTGGCCTTATTTTTGGTGCCGGCCTAGTGATCTCAGAAATGGTAAACCCTGTTAAAGTGCAGAATTTCCTTGACCCATTTGGCAATTGGGACGCAAGCTTAGCCTTCGTTATGGGTGGAGCTGTGGCAGTCACTTTATTCACAACACACTTTATTATGAAACGTAAAACACCCTTATTTTCTGACCGCTTTTACATGGCTGTTAAAACCAGTATTGATCGGCGTTTGATTTTAGGGGCAAGTTTGTTTGGTATTGGTTGGGGACTCAGTGGTTATTGTCCTGGCCCTGGCATCATTAACGCTATGATCAACCCTTCTGAAGCTATGATATTTTTGCCAGCATTGATTATTGGAGGTTGGATAGGTCAACGCTATTCTGCGTGAATCAAGGCTTAAGGTACGGCGTTACTAGTTATGCTGTAAGCAAAGCATCCATTCGCTGGATACTCCCCATTAGGCCTTTAACAGTATCTTCTAGATCTTTAAAGGCCCCTTCTGCCATCGGGAAAATACCACTTTTGCGAGGCAACTGCCCTTCTGTTTCTGCCAAGTAGCTCAGCCTTGGAATAAAAATCCATTGTAACCATTCGGCAAAGCTCATTAAGTCACAACAAAAAGGCTCAGTGCTCAGCAAGGCTTTTTCAGAGGGCGCAACATCACTCCATAAGCCAATAGTTTGCAATTCTAATTGTAATATCCCAAGCTCTCGAAGAACATCTTGATGCAAACTGGCCATATAGCAAATATATATAATGTATCGAAGCTTTATTCTACCTTACCGCGGATTTAATGGTTAGCAAATTTTGGCAAATACAGATGATCTAAAGCTGACACTTGTTCTAGGCCCGCCAAATAGCTAAACAGATAAAACCTTAGTTACCTTTGGCTTGCTTGATAATTGCTATTTTTAACCCCAATCACCTGCTTACGGCAGTCTTGTTAAGCACTCATAAAAATGGCATTATTTCAGCCAAAATTAGAGTGAAGCATAGTTATGGTGAATCGTTTTAAATCACTTTATGATGCCCAAGGTTTCTTAACTGGAGTGCCTATTATTAAGCCTTCAGAGGCCTTAGCCCACCGCTCTATATTAGAGGCCGTAGAGGCTGAGAGAGGGCCTATGCATTATCAATTTAAAGCCCACACAGCAATGCATTCAACTTATCAACTAGCTATTCTACCGAAGATTCTTAATATTGTTGAGCAACTGATTGGTCCAGATATATTGCTTTATAGCGCAGCATATATTGTTAAAGAAGCTAATACAAAAAGTCACGTAAGCTGGCACCAAGACCTCACTTATTGGGGATTAGATTCAGACGCCCAAGTGAGTGTTTGGCTAGCACTGTCTGACGCTAGCGAAGCCAGTGGCTGTATGCATATGATTCCTGGTAGTCACAAACACGGACAACAAAAACACCACAACACACAAGATAACAATAATGTGTTGCTAAGCGGGCAAACTATTAATGACATAGACCCTAATCAAAGCATCGCCGCAAGCCTCAAAGCAGGACAAGCCTCATTTCATCATGGATGGACCATTCATTGTTCCCAGCCCAACCTCACTAGTGACCGCCGTATTGGCCTTAACATTCAATATATTAGCCCCGCTGTAAAACAACTTAAACAACAACAAGATTCTGCAATGTTAGTAAGGGGGGTTGATCACTATGGCCACTTCCAAACAGACCAACCGGCTCAGAGCAATTTTGATAGCAAGGCATGGCAAAAACAAAAAGCTTTAGATGATAAACTTAAAGGCATCCAAGGCAATACAACCTAATAAAACTGGAGCACAAGCAATGGCCACCGTTAGTTTTACTCAAATGAAACATGGCACTCGCCAAGATTACGCAATGTTGCAAGCCCTAGAGCACTCGTTTTATACCAAAACAGCTCAGCGATTGCATGACGAACTTGAACGTCAAGGCCAAGACAGCATCGATGGCTATCTTATTAGCCGCTTAGAGCACGGTTTGCAGTCTGCTACCAGAGCATGGAAAGACGGTGCAAATGACGATTGGGTAGTAGCCGCTTTGTTACATGATATTGGTGATGGTCTGGCACCACAAAATCATGACCGAATGGCTGCAGAAATCATTCGCCCTTTTGTTAGCGAGGAGGTGACTTGGGTCATTGAGCACCACGGGGCATTTCAAATGATTTACTACGCGCACCATTTAACCGGTTGGAACCCCAACGAGCGCGACCAATACCGTGATCATCCTTATTACCAAACTGCAGTGGATTTTTGCGAACGCTGGGATCAAAATTGTTTTGATCCTAACTATGACAGCCAACAATTAGACTTTTTTGTACCATTTTTAGAACGCGTATTTGCGCGCAAAGCCTATGCTGCAGAATTTATCAAACCTGCTGATAACCAAGGGTTACCTAAAGCATTGGCTGCCTCTTAAGCCATTTCATCTTCAAAAAGGGAACATCCAGGTTAAAAGCGTTGCGCTGCAAAGGCCGATATATCAACGCTACAGGGCTTGTCATCTATAAGCTCACTAATTAACTTACCGGTAATGCCCGATAAGGTGACACCAATATGGCCATGGCCAAAAGCGTAATAAATGTCTGCATCTTTACTTGACTGACCAATAACGGGCATAGAATCAGGCATGGAAGGTCTAAAACCAGTCCACTCGCCATCGTGGTCTTTTAGTTGTGGCAATAATGTTTTTACAGTGTCTGCAATGAGCTTTAAGCGCCTTGGGTTAGTGGGGTTATTAAGACCAGCTAACTCAACGGTGCCAGCGGCTCTTAAACCATCATTCATAGGCGTCATGTAAAAGCCCACGTCAGCCCAACCGACCGGCCGATTAAGAACCTGCTGTGCGCCCTGATACATTACATGATAACCCTGCTCCGTATCCAGGGGTAGTTTATCGCCTACCTGCTGTGCCAAAGACTTTGACCAAGCACCTGCAGCTACCACCACTTTATTGCATAACACGCTCGAATCTTGCAACTGCACCTTGAGCTCATTCGCACTAACACGATCAATACCCAGTGCCTTATTGCTAATGATTTTGCCACCATTAGTAATGACTGACTCCCCCATACGCTTTAATAAGTCTAAAGGGCTGAGTAAGTGTTGCGCATTTTCAAAGAATAAACCCCGTGCATAAATTGGCTTTAAATGCGGTTCTAAATCTCCAACTTCAGCCTTCGTTAGTTCTGTCACTGAAATGCCATGACGGCGCCTTAAATCAATGTCAGGCTTTGCTTTAACAAAACCAGCCTCGCTGCCATATAAATATAAAGTGCCGTTTGTGGCGACTAAGTCATGCCCATTAGCAGCCTCAATTAGTGGGGCTAAAGCACTGTGGGAATGACTTAAGAGGACACTTAACTGATGGCCGATTTTTTCCACCTGAGAGGGCCTGCTAGCCCAAGCAAAGCGTAATAACCAAGGTGTAAGCCAGGGTAAATATGCCCAGTCAATTGATAAAGGGCTGCTGGGATTGAATAATAGTTTAGGGATTTGTTTAATGGTGCTGGGCGTACCTACAGGAATATTAGCGTAAGTTGCAATAGTGCACGCATTGCCAAAATAAGCCCCTTCTTCAAATGGTTTTGGATCTACTAAGGTCACTCTATGACCACTTTTTTGTAACCACATTGCAGTGGCAACACCTACAAAACCGGCACCAATAATCACCACATCTTGAGGCTTTAAACAGGCTTCTTTCATGCTTGTATTGTTCTCGTTAGCGATGGTGTTCAGCCAACACCATCGCAGCGCCACGCTCGGCAATCATCATGGTTGGCGCTGAGGTATTACCACTGGTCAAGCACGGCATAATAGAGGCGTCCATAACCCGTAAATTGTCCATACCAATAACTTTTAGTGTTGCTGGATCAACTACTGACATAGAGTCCGTACCCATCTTACAGGTGCCCACTGGATGATATACAGTAGTGGCGGTATGGCGCAGGTAGTCAAGGATCTGAGCATCGGTTTGAACCTCTTCACCAGGCGCCATTTCTTCACCGCGCAAATGATCAAACTCTGGGGAGGCTAGTATTTCGCGAGCCTTTTTAACACCTTGCACCAACGTTTGCTGATCTTGTTCGTGGGCAAAAAAGTTATAGTCAATCAGCACATTGCGTTTACTACCATCATTAGCTAACTTAACACTGCCACGGCTTATTGGGCGCAGCACACAGGTGAACACCGAATAGCCATGCCCCCACTCAAATTTCTTACCTCTGTGGCTGCGATACAAAGGAGCAAAGTGAAATTGGATATCGGGGTCAGTATCAGCATCTATCGCTAGCGTAGTTTTTGCAAAACCACCGGCCTCTACATAATTGGTTGTCCACCAGCCCTTGCGGCCCAGAAAATATTTAAACGGTGCGGGTAATACATGGGGTAATAACGTTTTAAACGATACACCCATAGAGTCTGCCTTTGAAGACCGGACAGTCACCATACTATCTATATGATCCTGCAGGTTCTCACCAACACCCGGCACATGGTGATGACAGTCAATGCCTAACTGTCTCAACTCCTCTTTATTGCCAATTCCTGAAGCCAATAAAATGCGTGGTGACAAAATAGTACCGCCACAAAGAATGACTTCTTTATTACAAGATAACTGCTGTTGCACGCCAGCGCGTTCAACCATTAGGCCCTCTGTCTTGTTACCTGAAATGATGAGATCTAAAGCTTGTGTATGAGTCATAATGGTTAGGTTAGTGCGGTTTTCAATAGGCTTTACAAATGCTGTATAGCTACTCACCCGCTGGCCACGGTCTTGCTTAACGTTATAAATGCCCAACCCCAACTGGGATACGCCGTTAAAGTCTGTATTTTCTGGCAACCCCGCGGCTTTACCAGCCGCTACAAACACCTTGCCTACCTTATTTACATCCTGCTGTTTAGACACCTGTAACTCGCCATCAAAACCATGATATTCAGCACTTTGACCAATTTGATTAGCCTCCATTTTTTTGAATACAGGCAAAACATCGTCATAGCACCAGCCATCGCACCCCAAAGCCGACCAACCATCATAATCATTACGATTACCTCGAATGTAGACCATGCTGTTAATAGCGCTGGACCCTCCAAGGGCTTTACCACGGTTAACGTCCATCACTCGATTACAGAGGTTTTTCTGCGGTACAGTGACAAAGCTGTAATCATATTTTTTATTGCCGTACAAACCAAAAATGCCCGCTGGAATACTCACCCAAGGGCTTTTCCCATCACCACCGGCTTCAACCAGGCACACCCTAATATGTGGGTCGGCGCTAAGTCTGTTAGCCACCACGCAGCCAGCTGAGCCAGCACCCACAATAATGTAATCAAATGTGGTCATAGTTAGCCCTATAGCTTAGTTTTAATATGGTACGACTTAGGCTGAGTTAAGGCTTCAAAACCTAAACTCGATAAAGTACAACCTCGACCGGTATTTTTAACACCGGTCCACGCTAACGCAGGATCAAGATAGTCACATCGATTAATAAAGAAAGTGCCTGTTTCAATTTGATCACCCAGTTCTATCCCTTGGTCTATGTCTTGAGTATAAATGGCTGCCGTTAAACCTAGATCGCTATCATTCATCAGATTAATCGCTTCATTGTCGTTAGCCACCTTCATAATACCTACTACCGGCCCAAAGCTCTCTTCAGTCATTACCCGCATGCTATGATCTACCTGTGTTAGAACCTGAGGTGCCATGTAAGGACTGCCTGTTTCATCCATTGAAAAGTGTTTTGGATTAATATGAGCCACTGCACCTTGAGTAACCGCCTCAGTAATTTGTTGGCGTACAAAGTCGGCAGCAGATGTTCTTACCATAGGCCCCAAGGTAGTTTCTGGATCATCAGAGCGACCTAGTTGATAGCTGTTGGTAAGGGCTAAAAAGCCCTCAAGAAAGTCGTCATACACAGATTCATGCACGTAAATACGCTCTAACCCGCAACAAGATTGACCAGAATTAAAAAAGGCGCCATCTACAGTGGACTCAATAGCATAGCTTACGTCTGCATCGGCACGTATGTAGGCAGGGTCTTTACCGCCCAATTCTAATCCCACACCAATAAACTGACCCGCAGCCGCCTGTTCAATCTTCCGACCAGCAGCCACAGATCCTGTAAAGGCCACATGGTTAACCTGCCCAGATCCCACTAGGGCCTCTGTGGCGTCATGCTGTAAGTGCAAGTACTGCAGCACCCCTTCTGGCAACCCTGCACTGGTAAACGCTTCACAAATACGTTCTGCACACAAAGGGGTTTGGCTAGAATGTTTTAGAATAACGCTATTACCTGCCAAAAGAGCAGGCACTATTACGTTAATAGGCGTGTGTAATGGGTAGTTCCAAGGCGCAATCACTAAAACCACACCCACAGGTTCGTGGCTAATGTAGCGAATAAATCCTGCTTTTTCTTCTTGCTGCACAGGCTCAAGGGCTGAGTCGGCAATGGTAATCATATGCTCGGCCCGCTCAGCAAAGCTACCCACCTCACCAGCGGCATAACGAATAGGCCGCCCAATTTGCCAGCAAAGCTCTTTAGCTATGGTATCTTTGTTCGCAACAAACGCTTGAACTGCTGCGCTACATAATGCTTTACGCTTATACAATGGTAGAGATTTCCAGTCCTTTTGAGCTTTATGAGCTGCTTGCAAAGTGGTGTCTATTTGTTCCTGATTGGCGTAATTACGCTGCACATAAACTGAGCCATCAATGGGTGATATGGTATTTTTACTGAGGCTCATTAATTATTCTCCGCTAATGATAGGTCTATTAAATTGGCAAGGTATTCTGCCATTTCTTTCTGCTGTTCTGGGGTAGATATTAAGTCATTTCGAATTTCCAACATTACATTGAGCAATCCACGAGACAGGGCATGGTGTTTAAGGGTATGAGTTACCCCATCTGTAGGGGCATATGGCTGATTACGTTGTATATTAAAACGTGGCTGATCCCCAGCTTGACGCATAAAGGCATCAGCAAAACGCTGGTCGGCATCATATAAAACACCAATTTCTACATCCCTTGTTTGGCCTAGATAAATGGGTGTAAAGGAGTGAATAGTCACCACCAAGGGCAACACCAAACGGTCTATACATTGTGTTAATGCTGCTTCAAAGGGCTTGTAATAAGCCTCCACGCGCTGCTCTTTAGCCGCTGGCGTAAGTGAAGAATTACCTGGAATCAATTGTTTTTCCGAGGTTAAGGGTATGGCTGTAGACGAATGGGGTGGCCGATTACAGTCATACATCAAGCGTGATACTTGGGACGCAACTAAGGCAGCATCAAGGTTATGGGCCATTAGTTTTGCAGTACTAAGAGCGCCTGGGTCCCAAGCAATATGGCTTTTCAATTGTTGCTCACTCAGTCCCAAACCATTGAGATTTGGTGGTAAAAAATTGGACGCATGTTCGCAAACAAGCACGATGGGGCGCTCAGCGTTGTTATTTAATACTTTCACCCACTGCTCAGTAATATTATGCATATCAAGTGGTTCAGGCCACGTGAATACGCAATCTGAACCCAACCTCTTAAGTTAGCCATATCGATATGGACGCCCAGCCTTAACCATGTCGGCATTATATTGTTTCAAACGTTCGACAACCTTGGCCTTAGTTTCACTTTCTGCAGCGATCTCATCCCAGAACTTCATCGCTGCGTCTTCTACTGTATTCTACTCTTCATCCGCCATAGTAGTTAACTTCATGTTCGGACCATTAGGTGCATAGTAACTGTTTTTTGAATTATTATGTACAGTATTATTCAAGCAACACTATTCTGTCAATATATTATCGTAGTTGTTTTTACATAATCGCGTATAGTGTAAATTAATTAACAAATAGAGAGTGTTCGAATGTCGAAAACAGCAGTTTCAGAACGACTAGAAACACAGTTTAACGAACTTACTCGCGCAGAACGCCAACTTGCCGACACTATTTTACGCAGTTATCCAGCTTCGGGATTGGGTTCAATAACAAGCATTGCCGAAAAAGCAGGCGTCTCTACCCCAACCGTAGGGAGACTGGTTCAAAAACTCGGTTTTAGCGGTTTTGCAGAATATCAGCAGCAATTACGCAGCGAAGTTGAGAGCACTCTCGCCAACCCTATTGCCAAACATGACAAGTGGACAACTGCCGCTCCAAAAGAACATATATTAAACAGCTTCACTGATGCAGTGATGGATAACATTCAGCAATCATTAGCTAATATTGATATTCAAAAATTTGATAAAAGCTGCCAACTACTAGCCGACCCTAATCGCTGCGTCTATGTCATTGGTGGACGAATTACCCACGCTTTAGCCGATTATTTCTTCCTTCATATGCAGGTAATTAGACCTAACATCACACATATTGAAACCACATCAAATGTTTGGCCGCACTACCTATTAAATTTAAAAGAGGGTGATGTCATTGTCATCCTCGATGTAAGGCGATACGAAAATAACACCTTAAAGCTAGCAGAAATGGCTGCCAAAAAAGGGGCAGAAATCATACTATTGACAGACCAATGGGTATCCCCAATAGCTCGGTTAACCGATATCGTATTTAGTACCCGAATCGTAGCACCATCAGCATGGGATTCTTCAGTAGGTAGTTTGTTATTAATAGAGACAATGATTGCACAGGTGCAAGAGCTCATATGGCCACAGGCGAAACAGCGCATAGAAGAGCTAGAGTCTCTGTTTGATGACACTAGGCTGTTTAGAAAATTTGTTTAACTCCTAAGCTAACACTTCAACCGTATCACCAATAGCAATCGGCCCAGCCCGAACAACAATAAGATTAATCCCAAACCCAACACCACCCTCTTCTAAACGCCTATAGGTCGCTAGAGTTCGCAAAGGCTCTTGTTGTTCATGCTTAGTAAGAGAAACTGGGTCAATGGTGGTCAATACACAGCGCTCACAAGGATAGGATACTTCTAACTCACATGCACCAATACGAATTCGTTTCCAGTCATCTTCTATGTCAGCAATAAGATTGCTGACCACTAAATTGGTGCGGAATCGATGCATACCAATGGCCTCTTTTAATCGCTCATTTAAGGCCGCTAATGAGGCTGTAGTGGTGAGCAACAATGGTTGTGCATCTGCAAATGAAGCCGCCTGAATAACATCATCGTCCTGCAAGCTAGCACTATAAACTAACCTGCAGGGTAACCCTAGATAGTCACTCAGGGCTGCGTCTAACGCAGTATTTTGCGGCCACGCAGGCATTAGTTCTTCACCCCAGTGCTTAACTAAAACAGACGTATTAGGCTGAGGTACTAAAGGGATCAAGAAATCTTGGTGTGGCAATATGACGCGTAAATTAGAGCCGTCAATACAACTGGAAACATGCAACAACTTGGGGTATTTGCGAGATGTCATCATGGCATCATTAGCATCAATCACCATCCAGTTTCGATCAAAACCGATGCCTGTAGGGAACAAATAGCCAGTCTTAATTGAAATGGGGTGGGTAGATTTAATGGGGTAGGTATTTATTTCTGATAGGTACATTATGCCTCTCCTTGGATACCCAATAGTATGCAGCATAAAGACATAAGTCTAGGTGTGAATTAACGCAAGGGGCGTGCACAGGCGTTTAGAAAATGGTCTAAATGTTTATTTTAGGCTAGCGGCCTCGAACGTGTTGACGTCATTAGCAAAATGGCTAGGGGAATAACTCGTATCGATAAATTAGCTTATGGTCACTAGAGGACGAAAACAAGCAGTCAAACCCATTAGTAGATATATTTAACGCAACGCATGAGTTAGTCATTAAATCATTGGCTTGCATAGTTTTACTACAGTTATCTCTGCCTAACGATTCAGTCTCGGTAAACAGAAGGCGTCTACCCTTTTGTTGCCAATTATACTGTGCTTGGTAAAGAGCGCACTGCTCTGAGTCATCAGTAATTTTATAATGCCCCGTGCCATTAGACTTTAAAGTTTCGATGCCCACAGGCATCCACTCACAGCCTTCACTAAGCATTTTTAGTTGATAGCGACCGGCTCTAATGCGTATGTTTGATAACTCATCTGGCGTAATAACAGAGGTGCTAAAATCAAATCGAATACCTTTGTTCTCAGCAGCCACTTGCATTGTTACCTCAGCTTCCGTGCCATACAAGGTTGCAATACTGGTATGTAGTTCAACACAATCACTTGCTTCAGAAACACCTATATTAGCGACTAAGTCTAACGCTTTATTAGCGACATCAGCCATTTTTTTATAATTTGCAGAAGTGGCAAAAAAACCCTGTTTATTAGGCTTTTCAAATGCCAAGAGCCGAGCAGCTTTGGCTGCCTCTGAGCCATTAAATATAACCATATGCTGGCCTTTTTGAGCCAACTTTGGGTCTAAACCCATGGGTAAGTTTGCTAATTTTAGAGCAACACTTGAACCATCCAAAGGTACTTCAATATCCTCTAACTGGGGTACAAATGAGACCAAACTTGACAATAACTCGGGGGATTCTGTGGTTACTGAGACAAGTGCATCGATAACAAAATTACCATTCGCTATGGCAGATAGATCTATATCATAAATGGCGCCAGCAACACCACTTACACCTTGCCCTGCTGCTGCAGCTACCATCAATACTGAAAGTTCAGCAGACATTAACTCAGCTTGCATTGCTATGAGTTCCTCACAGTCAAAATCTACAGAAAGTGCCTGCCTCCTAACTTGGCTAATAACTGGCATCAAGGCGCTCATATCCAGACCAAAAGCAGCTGATAACAGCACATCTTTAGGCGATAACGAGTAACTAGGAAGGCTGCCATTAAGCTTCTTAAGGGCACGTATGAGCGCTTCATTTTGCATTTGCAACAGCATATGGCCTTTAAACTGAGCACCATTTTTATGCTGGCGCATGCGGTCATAGCCAAACACTACCTTAGGCACAGACTGAGCCAACGCCAACCAATCACGTTGGCAAGCAACAGAAACCGGTGATATCACCTTTTGGCCAGAAAGTGCAAGCAAGTCTTCTCCCGCTTTACTACTGCGCGGATCAGTCACGAGTCGTGCGACCTCGTGCACATTAATAAATCCAGCCGTATAGCTCAAAAAACCTTCAGCCTCTCGCATTACCGCCATACCTTGGCTATCAGCGAGAGAGTATGCTTCTGGTAATAGGCCTAACACATCTAAACGTCGCGCTTGCGAAAGCTGCGCCGGCATTAAGGCAACACTTGCCACGTTATCGTTTACGGCTAAAGCCAACCACACATCAAAACCAAAATCTTGCTTGGTTTGCAACACCCAGTAGTCAACCGTGTGGCGTCCCCATACCTGTGTTTTATGCGCTACACCACTATCCTTACTGGCCTGGGTGAAGGCGTTGATTAACGCAGTTTCATCATTAATGGCCAGTTGTAATACAGGAATTAACCCATCTAAATAAGCTGCGCTGGCCAAATTATTATTCAGGCCATAGTAGCGGCGTAAAGCATCATGCCCTTTATTTTGAGCTTCTAGGCTATGCTTTAACAAAGCTACAAGGAAATTAATTTCTTCACTGTACTGGCTAGCGCTCAGCGCTTCTAATTGGTCTTTTAAAAGCTCTAACTCAAGGCTATAAAGAGCTAAGCTTTGGGTTACAGCAGCCGTTTCTTTGTCAACCAGTCCGTCGACATAGAATGGTGTATCAGCAGGCGCATTGCGTTGAAAATTAAGCAATACATCAGGGTTAGAGTTAGCCGCAGCGCTTGTCAGCGACAATAACGACCCACTCAACACCATCAATAAACCCCAAATGTGTATCACAATTCCCATATGCCAATCCACTGCAGTGAAAAATTTAGCCTCATAATTAATTCACCTTATCAGAGTAAGCCAGTCTAAACTAGACAGGCAACTGGACAACCTCATAAGACACCTACCCTATTTGTTGCTAGGAATAATGTGATTAGCAAGCAGCACTCTGCTGTGCTCCAGTAGTGGTTTTATATCAGCCAGAGCCATTAATCTTTAAAAATTTAATGCCCCAAGGGTGTCTATTAAATACAAGCAACCAACATTTTTAGTTGTCAGCAGCCTGTTTAAGCTCACGCCTTTATATATTTTTGGGCTCCAGAGTGACATAGTCTCAGAACATGAAGTGCATAAAAAATTCTACTAATGTAGCCTTATGTCAGCCGTAGTCGGCTATTTCTGAATTTCCAGCAACAGGTGTAATGGTTTATTCAAACGGCACAGTAACCCACAAAAGGGGTCATAACCAAAGTTTTAAAAAGAACTAACATCGATATGTTCACTGCATTAGCGCTCAAAGAACACTATAAATGGTTGTTAGTAAAAAGGTAAAACGAGATGAATTATAAATTATTTTATGCAAATGAAAGTGCGGCTCAGGGAGTTCATGTCATTTTAGAAGAACTTGGCGTCCACTATGAATTAATTAAGTCTACGATAGACCGAAGTAAACCTCGACCAACCAAGCAATTAGAGATAAACCCAAATGGTTGGGTACCCGTGCTTATGTATGATAATAAGGGGATGTACGAATGCGCCGCAATTATTATATTTCTGTGCGACCGACATTCTGGTGCAAATCTTGCGCCAAAGCCTGGTGACGTCACACGAGGATTGTATTTGCAAACTTTGGTGTATTTTTCTAGCTCTTTACAAACTGCGTTTCAAACGAGCTATTACCCAGATCGGTTTGTAGACATGCCTGAAGACGAAGCAAGCGCCCAAAAGCGTGGGATACGGCGTCTGCGGGAAACTTGGCAAGTCATTGATGATCAGATTGGTAACAATGACTGGGTATTGGGTAAAAACTTTAGCGCAGTCGATATATACCTTTTTATGTTAACTACGTGGTTAAGTCCAACACAAGGACATCCTAATATCAGCGAATTTCCTAATGTTGAGCGAATTGCACATGCCGCAATGTCTCGCCCGAGCATACGGCATATTTATGCAGATTGGATTTCTGAAAATAGCTACACAACTTAAGGCAAGTGACATAATATAACTAAGGTAGCTGAGAGGACGAAACTATTCTTGGTGTGTTTCCAATGTACAAACACACCTTATTAAAAATAAAAAAGCCACTTAAGGTTAGCCTTAAGTGGCTGTTATTATTACATAATATGGTAGGACTAGGCGAATTCGAATCGCCGACCTCATCGATGTCAACGATGCGCTCTAACCAACTGAGCTATAGTCCTAGGAAAATTTTTGACTTACACGACAAGCCATTGGGAGCGGATGATACAAAGATTTTAAGGCATTGTAAACTGCTTTCCATGTCAAATTGTATGTATTTTTGATCACCCATTTATATCCACAATAAGGCACAGGTGCTCTGCTGGTTAAATGACTAGAGACTCGTCTACTTTAGTATCAAATTTATAGCGTGTATGCTGAAAATAGACCTTATTAGGGTGCAAAATAGAGTTGGGGAATTCGCTTTCGTTAACAGCGTTTGGCCAGCCTTGTGGTTCTAGCGCCAGCCCTGACAAAGGGGAGTATGAACGCCCATGTAATGACTTCTCGGCAGCCACACAGACGTGTGCGGCGTCATAAACTTGCAGGCCTGCTTCGGTACTGAACAACTTCATATTTAAACCAGAAGAGCGAGACTGAAGCTCTGCTATAGCCTTTAGCTTGCTAGGCGTCTTTGTAATACAAAAATTGTGATCTAATGGGGCTTGGATAGCGAGGTGTTTAACGGGCTTTATTTGCCTGTAATCATACCCCGTGTTGCACACACTAGCCTCATAGCCAAGAGGAATGCCGCTTATACCTGTCGGCAAATAGGTTGCTGCAGATACGTGTAACCAATGATCAGTTAGGGTCAATGAATTGTCCAAATTAAAATAGTTGTGCAGCGCAAAATTACACAAGGTTGTTTGATCCGTCCGAGCCTCTATTTGTACGTCCAATACATGCTGTTCAATGGTGTAGGTGACTTGCACGTCTAAGTTACCAGGGTAGCCCATATGACCATGAGGAAGTCGGTCTTGTAATACCACTTGGTTAGTCGTTAAAGACACCAGCTGCCAGTTGCGAAAACTACTTCCTTTGGGGCCACCATGTAATTGGTGTTGATCATTGCCAGCCTTTGTTAGGTAAAATTTTTGGCCACTTATGGAGCAACGTCCTTGCGCAATGCGGTTGGCATTGCGCCCTACTACTGCGCCAAGGTAAGACGCATTACCAATGTAATCAGCCGCATCGGCGTAACCCAACACCAACGGGTAGTCAAAGTTTCTTAAACGCAGATCTTGCAGGCACCCGCCAAAGCTAATCACCGTTGCCTGAAGCAAATCATCACCAATCGTGACCGAGACTATGTCACTGCCATCAGGTGCTATTGCACAAGGCGGGACATTCATTGAATTAACACACCACATGGTTCTAATACCTGTTCATTAACGTTGTGGTGCTTATTATCATAGTTAAACCAAAATAAATGGGTTCCAGTATTGCGACAACGAACTCCTTCAGGCATGTCTAAGGTAGATACATTGGCCATGGCACAAACACTTTTTACCACGCGTTGCCAACAGGTTTGATCTAACCATGCGGCTAAATACAGTTGTTTATTGTGTTGAATTAACACCGGTTCACCATCTATAGTTTGCTCAATAACATTAGCGTTAGTGTCCAACAATTCCCGATAATTGATGACATAACCACCTTGGTCTAAAGCTATCGGTCTATCTGGGCGTAAACTTTCACAAGAGTGAACTGTCACTTTCA
>Ga0209816_1000264_pt1 | contig 43006 bp, 32 predicted proteins | sample CoawatmetaG01DNA_FD_187509 | JGI IMG/M metagenome (GOLD analysis project Ga0209816, IMG submission 187509) | Marine microbial communities from the West Antarctic Peninsula - Coastal water metaG017-DNA (SPAdes) (version 2) | ecosystem: Environmental > Aquatic > Marine > Coastal ...
AATTAGAAGACAATAGTGAAAAAGTTAATAATATATATAAGTGAAATCTCATATTTTGTGTTTTCTACAAATATAAACCAATTATTTGTAGTAAATAAAACTTAAAAACCAATATCTTAATTAAAGATGATAACTATCTTTAAAGTATTAGTTTATGTGGTTATGATTACAATATTTACAATTTTTTTCTGAATTGCCATTAGCAATAAAATCATCATTAAATATTTTTCTTAGAAGTGTTTTTAAATGTTTCTCGAATAAATCTAAAAAATCATAATTAAAGTTAAATTGATCCTGGGTGTTTACTAAAATTAATCCTTCATCTAAATTTCTAAAAGAAAAAATACCAGCATCAATATTTTTATTAATATACTCTGGGTTTTTTTTCAAAAAAAGATACGTATACATTAAAATTTGAAATAGAAATTTCTTGTCAGGATTTAAAATAAGGTCTTCCCAGCCGTTAAAAACTAAATCTTTTTTAGTTACTGCTTTGCCAGTTTTATAATCAATAATTCTTAACGAATCATTAACAAAATCAACTCTATCAACTTGTCCAGTTAAATTACACATAAATCCATCAATATTGATTTGATGATTTAACACTTCTTCTTTTAAAAGAATAGTTAACTTGGAATTTTTATTTATAAAGCCAGTTTCAAATTTTAGAAAATCATTAGTAAGTTTTTCCGCTATTGACAAAGACAATAAATTCTTTCCTTTGTTATAGGTCTCAGGCGGTAATTTTTCTTTGTAATGACTTTGGATTGAAGACATAATATCAGCATGCGCACTATTAAGTGTTCTACTGTCAAGAACTCCTTTAGGATAATGGTTTTTCAAAGAATCATGAATAGCATTACCCATTAAACTATTATCAGCAAATTCATCAACTTCATTATCTTCTCTGATTTTCACCAAGTAATGAAAATAGAAATCTAGATTACAATTTATATACTTACTAATTGCAGAAGGAGAGATACCACTTAAAGCCCATTTATGAATCTCACTATTCATATTTTCGTTTCTTATAGTAAGAATGTTTTCTTTTAAAATGTCTAGCTGATTATTTTGATAAGTAAATTCAGAGATAGGATTACTCTTATATTCATTTAAAAGTTGTGTAATAAAACGACTCTTCTCGCCACTTCCAAAATCATCAGTTTGAGTATTATATGTTAAAGTAATGTGTTGTGATCTTTGAAGTAGCCTATAAAAATGATATGCAAAAACAGCATCTCTATCATTATATGTTGGTATTTTAAAGTACTTTCTTAGATCAAAAGGAATAAAAGAATTAACACTTTTTCCTTTGGGTAAAAAGCCTTCATTTACTCCTAAAATAATTAAATTATCAAAATCAAGGGTTCTACTTTCTAAAATCCCCATTAATTGCACCCCTTCGAGGGGCTCTCCTTTAAAAGGAATAATTTCTTTGGAGATTAATTGTTTAAAAATCAAATAAGTAGCTTTTAATTCAATTTTAAATGAAAATGTATTCGTCAGAACTTCAAATCTTCTAATAATTTTATAAAAGGTATTTAAAATTTCTGAGTCAAGTGTTGCTTTTTTCCCGATTAAATTATTTCTCATCAAATCTACTATAGTATCAAGACCATTTATAAAATCCTTTACACTTAACCACTTCTTAAATATCAAAACTACTTCATCATCTAAAATCCGCAAAATAATATCAAGAGGAACAAAAGAAATATTCTCATTAATAATTTTATTCTTAAGTCTAAAAATATTTTTTGCTGATAAAATTTTAGCTAGATAAGAGTGATCTAATAATTTAAATAGATCTTCAAAATAAAAACCCTTGCTATTATATTTTTCTGAGGACAAATGCATATTAATAATAGAATCAATAAATGAATAAAAGGGAGTGTCTTCAAAAGGACTCCCCATTGTTACATTTAACTTATCAACTTCATCTGGCATATTATTTAATGCTGGATACAACAAAGATTCATCAGCCAAAATTATAGCGGTCTTTCCATTATCTAATTTATTAGATTGACTGCTTAAAACTTGTTTCATAACCTGCACTTGACTATTAGAATTAGGACATGAGATTACTTGAATTTTTTCTTTAGGCTTAGATAAGTAATCTCCTACCCCTACAAAATCAACTTCATTCCATTTCAATTGTTGTTTTTTAAGAAATAAACCAGCCTCATGATTACTTTCATTAAAATAATATTTATCGGCATCCCAAAATACTCGTGCAATATCTTTTTGTTTTAAATTATCTATAATTACATGCTCGGCGTGTGTCAACGCATTTAATCCTACAAACCAAACTTTGTCCCAAATAATATTTTTTGTCTTAATATTTTCTGCTGCTACTCTATTTGCTAATCCTTGGTAAGCACAATTATTATGAGATAATATTCTTTTAAATTCATTATATATAGGCAAAAGAGACTCAAAAAAATTTATAAAACTTTTTTGATTATCAGAAAGATCACTATTAGAAAAACTCCATTCATTGATTTGCCAATTCTCTAATTCTTTAACATCTTTTAAGTTATTAAATAAAGTTTCTGGACTAACCATGCTAGAATCTATATCGTTATAATCATGTAAAAGCATGTTACTCCATTTAAGAAAATCATCGAAAGAATCTTTATTTAATGGTGATGTGTTTAAGTAAGCTTGATACAAATAAAACTGTAAACTAATGTTATCTAAAATATTTAGAGTAGATATTTCTTCTATAAACTCTTCAATAGTATAAAAGCGAGGAAGGAAAATAGGTTTATTAATATTTAAAGATAAATATTTCTTTAAAAAAACAACAGATCTTTTTGTAGGTAAAACAACAGCTACATTTCGCATATTTGTAGGAAATTTTAACAATAGTCGCTCAGCTATTTTTTCTAAAAATGGCTTCATATTTTCTGCACTTTATTTTTCTTCATAGTATAAATTAAATAACATTCTATTTTTTTATAACCCATTTGATTTAGAATAGAGGCATAATTTAAAATTTGCTTATTGTAAAGATTATTGTACTCACCAGTTTTATAATCAATTACAACTACATTATCATTGTTAAAAAGAAGTCTATCAGGAATATAAGTTTCACCTGATTGATCTAAAATTTCTTTTTCCGTAATAACCTCCCACTCATTAGTAAAAAACCTTTGCACTGAAGGGTCATTAAAGATTTCATCTAATTCTTCAGAAAGTCTCTTAAACTGTTTAGCGGAACACAAGCCTCCTCTTAAAGCTTGCTCCAACACTTTGTCTTTATCTTCAATGAAATGAATTCTAGATAAAATTAAATGTAACAAACTACCCCAGTCTTTTTTACTATCATTATTTTCAAGATCCCATATATCAAGCGAGGAGTTTTTAAGTGAAATAATTTCTCTCCAAGGTTGACTTACAATATTTTTAAAAATAAAATTATTGTTATTTATAGTTTTTTCATGAATAAAGCTTTCATTAGAATCACCTATTATTACTGGGAAGCTAGTTGTAAAAAAAGAAAGAAGTGTATTCAGAGAAACAGAATCTGATGGCTTCTTAGGCAATGATTTGGAATAAATATAAAGCCTATTCTTTGCTCTAGTCATTGCAACATATAATTGATTAATATTATCTAAAAGCGTAAGTTCCTTTTCATTATCTAATTGATCTCTAAAAGAAGATTTGACTAAACTCTTATTCTCTGTAATTAAACATTTAGTTAATTTTTCAGGTAATTCTCCGGGATTATTTACCCAAATCTCTTTTTTATTACCTCCTCTCCAATCAAAAGGAATAAAAACATTATTAAAAGACAACCCTTTAGATTTATGTATAGTAAGAATCGTAACAGCATCAGTTGTAGCGTCTATAGTTACATATTTTTTATCTTTATGATCCTCCCACCAAATTAAAAAGTCTGATAAACTATTTAAATTTTTTAATGAATAATTATGTACATTATCAACAAATGAATCTAGGTATACATCTGCACCTAAATTAAATTGAGTTATCACTTCTAATACTAACTCATATATTGACAGACTCTGGAAATAATAAACATCTATTGAAAAATTATATTTTTTTAAAACAGAAAATAAGCCGCCTTGTTCTTTTATTTGCATAAATAGCTGATGGAGGTTTTCTTGCAATAAATTAACACTTTTAAGATATGTAATTATATGAGCCTGAGAGGTTAAATTATTAGGGTTTTTTAAAAAACTTAAGAATGCAATAATAAAATTAACTTTTTTTGAATTTGAAACTAATAAACCCTCGCTAGAAACAACTGGTATAGAAATTTCATGTAAATAGGTGGCTATTTTTGAAACATCAGCATTGCTATTACATAAAATTGCACAATCCTTAAAAGAATAATTATTTTTGTTAACTAATTTAAGTATTTCTGAACTAATCTTTTTAAGAATTTCTTCTCGCCACTCTTCTGATTCAAATAAATCAATTTCTATATAGCCTCCATCGCTAGAAAATTTAGCATCTTGTGGAGGACTACTATATAACTCTTGTAATTCAAAGTTTAGAGCTTTTTTAATTTTTGCAAAAAATAAATTATTAAAATTTATGATTTCTTTTTTACTCCTAAAGTTGAATATTAATTCTTTTTCGATATAATGGTCAGTGAGTTTATTCTGCCAATCTGCAGAGTATTCAAGTTTTTGCGCATTATATATCTTTGGTAGATTTAGAAATTGCTGAACCTCACCACCCCTCCATCGGTATATAGATTGTTTACCATCACCAACAATTATATTTTTACCAAAATCAAGGGAATCAGTTATTAAAGGTAATAGATTTTGCCACTGTAAAATTGATGTATCCTGAAATTCATCAATGAGAAAGTGATTAAATCTTTCGCCAATTCTCTCAAAAATAAATAAAGATGATTGTTTTAGTATTAATTTATTTATTCTAGTATTAAACTCTGAAATATGTTCTAAATTATTTTCTTTCTTAAAAGAATGAATTTCCTTAACTAATTCATTAATAATAATATTAGGATATATTTTCTTTAGTGTTACATAAACAGAAATATACTTTTTCAAAGTATCTAATAAAGTATCAATGGTTTTTATTAATTGAGGCTTACATTTTTCTACATCTAGCTTTAACTCATTATCTAATGTCTCTTTATACCATTTATCATTTTTCATATTCTCAATTAGAGAATCTGAGGGAATCCAGTCTTTATAATTTGAAGAATTTAATTTTTTTATAATTAGATTATAATATGTACCTCTAAGAAAATGTTCTTTTGTTAAATTAAAATTATCAAAAATTGCTACAGATTGTATTCTAATCTCGTTTATGTTTTGTAATAATTGATTTTTCTTAAGAATTAACTCATCCTTAATTTGAATAAATTCTTTTAAATCTAAACTTAGATCCAATCCAGAAGAGTCTTCTTTAAATAAATGTTTGGCAAAATCTTTAAGATCATTTTCGATATTATTGCTACTTCCATCAGATATTTTTTGCAATGAAAACTCGAGAAGAACATTAACTAAATCAGTATCTTCTTCGGATATTTTATTTAATAATAATGCAACAGAGGGATTAATAATTTTGCTATTATCAAGTTCAAGATTAAAAGTATTAGAGAGGCCTAGATCTGATGCAAATGTTTTCACAATTGTATATGTGAACTTATCTATTGTAGAGATATTAAGATCTGAATAATGATGTAAGATATGAGTAAAGATAGATGATGAAAGTCTGAACACCTCATCTTTAGACAGTTTAGTTTCTTCTAAAACAAAAGAAAGGATATTATCTATGTCTTCACCATTACTTAATTTACTAAAATATAATAAAACTCTCTCCTTCATTTCTGCAGAAGCCTTATTTGTAAAAGTGATAGCTAAGATCTTTTTATAATAATCTATATTGTATTTTGAAGCTCCTGTAATAGATATGCAAATAAAATTTAAAGCAAGTGTATACGTTTTTCCAGATCCTGCAGATGATTTATAAACAATGAAATTTTTCACTAGCAGTATTTAGAGTATTTTAAGATTTATCGGCAGATCATAAACTAATTATGAATTTTTGAACCACAAAACTTACAATAAGTAGCATCAATATCATGACCTTCTTTTGAACAACTAATACAAGATTGAGTATTTATCTCTTTTTTTGCCTTAATTATTCCAGCAGTTACAATTCCAGTTGGAACAGCAATTATCCCATAACCTAAAATCATAATTATAGAAGCAATGATTTTCCCTACAACAGTAACTGGCACAACAGTTCCATACCCAACAGTTGTTAAAGTTACAACTGACCAATAGACAGAGTTAGGAATGTCCTGAAAACCAGGATTACCTCCGTTTAAACCCTCAACAATATACATTATAGTACCAAGAATTGTAACAAGTAAAATAACAGATAATAAAAAAACAATAATCTTAGGTCTTGAAGATCTAAGAGCAATCTGCATGGTGTAAGCTCCTCTTGTATATCTTGACAACTTAAATATCTTAAATATTCTAATTAAACGTATAGCTCTAACTACCGTTAAAAAATGAATTTGTGGGAAAATAAAAATAAGATATGTAGGGATCACTGCTAATAAATCAATCAACCCCATTGCAGAGAACACATATTTAAACGGCTTTTTAATAGAATAAATCCTTAAAAAATACTCAATAGTAAAAAGAATAGTAAAGCCCCATTCTAAAGCAACTAATAATTCTCTATACTGCTCTTGAATAGATTTAACACTTTCAAGCATTACAAGAGAAACAGAAATAACTATAGCAAATAATAATAGTACATCAAATAGCTTTCCCTTAGGAGTATCAGCTTCAAATATGATTTGATGAATTCTTTCTTTTGTCATGGTAAGAGCAAATGTATAATTTTTTCCAAACTAAACAATTTAAAATACAAATTACATTCTTTCAGGCACACTCACTCCTAGCAGAGACATTCCTTTTTCTATAATATATGCAGTCTTTTTAGCAAGACTTACTCTAAATGAGATAACTTCATCTTTATCCGCTTTTAAAATAGTTGTCGATTGATAATAACTATTAAATTCTTTAACTAACTCAAAAACATAATTAGCTATTATAGCTGGACTAAAAGAACTAGCTGATTCTTGGACTAATTTTGGAAAGTCTAATATTAACTTAATAAGTTCTTTTTCTTTTAAGGATAACTTAAGGTCTTTATCTATTTTTAGTTCTAATTTATTCTTTCTAAGAATTGACTTAATTCGTGCATGAGTATATTGAATAAAGGGACCTGTATTACCATTAAAATCTATACTTTCTTTTGGATCAAACAACATTCTCTTTTTAGGGTCAACTTTTAACATAAAATATTTTAATGCTCCTATACCAACATTTTCATATAAGATATTGGCTTCATCGGAATTTAAATCTTGATTTTTACCTAAACTTTCTGCAATATTTTTTGCGTTTACAACCATTTCCTCCATCAAAACGTCTGCATCCACAACTGTACCCTCTCTAGACTTCATTTTACCTGTTGGTAAATCAACCATACCATAGGAAAGGTGATAACAATCTCTTGACCAAGAATATCCTAACTTTTCTAGTATTTTAAAAAGAACTTTAAAATGGTAATCCTGCTCATTTCCAACTGTATAAGTCATGTGAGAAAAATTAAAATCTTGATGTCTTTTAATTGCAGTACCAATATCCTGCGTCATATAAACTGAAGTACCATCAGATCTTAAAATTATTTTTTCATCTAATCCATCGCTTGAGAGATCAATCCACACTGACCCATCTGGCTTCTTAAAAAAAACTTTATTTAAAAGTCCTTCATTAACAATATCTTTTCCAAGAAGATAGGTGTCACTTTCATAATAATTTTTATCAAAGTCAACACCGAGTCTTTTATGCGTTTGTTCAAAACCCTTATAAACCCAAGAGTTCATTTTCTGCCAAAGAGCAATCACATTTTCATCCTTATCTTCCCATTTAATTAACATTTCTTGGGCCTTAAGAAAAATTGGAGCTTCTTTTTCAGCTTGATTTTGACTATAACCTTTAGAAATCAAACCTTTGACTTCATCTTTATATTTTTTATCAAATTCAACATAGTATTTACCAACTAAATGATCGCCTTTAATTCCTGTTGATTCAGGAGTTTCATTATTAGCAAACTCTAACCATGCAACCATAGACTTACATATATGTATACCTCTATCATTTATTATCTGAACTTTTATAACATTTTTACCAGAAGCCTTTAATATTTCTGCAACAGAATATCCTAAAAGATTATTTCTAATGTGACCAAGATGAAGAGGCTTGTTAGTATTAGGAGAACAATATTCAACTAAATATTTTTCAGCATCAGGCTTAACATCAGAAAAACCAAATTTATTATTCTTAATAGCTGTAGTTAATAATGAAACCCAACAACTATCATTAACAGATAAATTTAAAAAACCCTTAACAACATTAAAATTATTAATCTCCTTTGTATTGATTGTTAAATAATCCCCTATCTCACTAGCAGTAACTTCAGGACTTTTCTTAGAATATACCGTTAATGGAAAAACTACTAATGTAATATCTCCCTCGAAATCTTTTCGAGTCTTTTGAAATTGTAATTTAACTTCGTTTATTTTATAAAGCTCAGATACAGCATCTATAATGTATTGGGATAGTATTTGTTCAATCATTTTTTCAAAGGTAAAAATATTTCTGCCATCATACATCTTGCGCTTCCTCCACCATAAGATTCAATAGTAGACAGGTCGACATGTATTATTTCATTGAAACTTTCAATAAGGGCAATCTGATCAGAACTTAGACATAAATATGCAGAATTTGACATTACTAAATAAGGTTTATCCCCCATAACTTGCAACATATTTCCAGCAAAAGAATTAACCTGAGATTCAGAAATTTCAATAATTTTTTTGTTAGAAGATTTAATAGAATTAATAACTAGACTTCTTTCAACAGAATCATCAATTGATTCTAAACAAATAATAACATACTCATCAGCAATACTCATCATTACATTAGTATGGTAAATAGGTAATCTTTTTGCACCAACATCTTGGTATGCGTTAAAAACAACAGATTTATACTTTAATTTTTCACAAAATTCTTTAAGGATATTCGGATCAGTTCTTTTTGATTGAGCTGCATAACAGATCTTATTTTCTCTATCTAAAATCATACTTCCAGTTCCCTCTAAAAATAAATTAGTGTTCTCATAGTGAGAATAATTAACTATTTCAGAGACAGAAAAACTGTTTTTTATTAAGCTTATTATATCTTCTCTTCTCTCTAGCCTTCTGTTTTTTGCTAGCATAGGATATAAACAAATACTGCCATTTGCATGAAATGAAACCCAATTATTAGGAAAGATTGAATCAGGAGTGTGAGGATTTATAGAATCCTTTACAACAATAGTATTTATAAATTTTGCTTTTAATGCAGATACAAAATTATTAAATTCTATTAATGCCTTATTTTGAATTTGCTTTTCACTAAGAATACTAATATCAGATTGATAATGATTATCTAAAGCAGTTTGAGCATTAAAGTTAAATAAAACAGGCTCAATCATCATAATATTATTTGTTATTTGTTTCATATTCTTATTAATGGCATTGTTGAGCATCTTAGCAGACCTTCCATTTTAGAAATTTCAGAAAAAGCAATTTCCTCTACAAGGAATCCATGATTTATTAAGGCTTGATTTAAACGAATAAAATTCTTTTCTGAAACTATAACATTTTCAGAGATAGAAAAAATATTAGAATTCATTTCATACATCTCATCTTGATTTATCTTAATTAAATTATTAGCACCAAATAATTTATTTAGATATTGAATATCAGCTATATTTTTAAATCCACCTTCATAAATAATAGCTTTATTTTTTCCAATTGGCTGAAAACAACAATCTAAATGTAAAGAATTATTTTTTGCTACAGTATCAGATTTGACAAGTTCAAAAGACTTTACTTTTTTGTTAGGGAATTTTTTTTGAATTTGAATAACGCCCTCTTTATTAGTCCTTGCCACCGTAAAATCATTAAAATCAGATTCTTCCGAGTAGCCAATAAACACATAGTCATTATATAAAATAACATCACCACCTTCTATTCTAGCACTATCCGAAAGGCTAATAATTTTTTCAGGAGCAATAAAAGATAACAAATGATCTATAGCTTTTAATTCTTCTTTTCTATCACTTAAAATGTTAGACAGAATTAATTTATCATCAATAACAAATGCTATATCTCTTGTGAAAATCTGATTTAAATTATTAATGTTTTCAGGTCTAAAAACCTTTACATCATATTTATTTAAAACATTAAGAAACTCATTTATCTCAATTTTAATATTTGGTTCTTCTGGAAATGTGCCATTTAATACATGTTCTTTTGACTTAGGATCATAACAATTCACTAGCTCTGGAATTCCGCCAAAACTATCTGCTATTCCTAGCACAACTGTCTTTAACTGACTAGTTTCATTATTTACTTTTAATTCTAACATATCTGTTCTGCAAAATTAACAAAGCTTTAATTTAAAGCTTCAAAATTATTAACAATTTAATGGTAAAATAATAGTTTATATTATTAATAAGAAATATATCTATTTGTATTTTTGAAAAAGTAAAGATGAAGAAAAAATTAAAAGTAAATTCTACTGCAAAAAAGCTTATATCTAAATTAGCAAGCCCTTTTAGAAATAAAAATAATCAATTAGTATTTGGTTCTTTTTTATTTTTACTAGCATGCTATTTAATTATTGCCTTTTCATCATATTTCATAGAGTGGAAATATGATAATAGTATAGTGATGAATCTTGATCTTTACGAAATCCTTACCCATGAAGAAATACAAAACGCTCTAGGCGGCCTAGGCGCTTATCTATCTCATCTTTTAATTTACAAGTTATTTGGTGTATCTGCTTACTTGATTTTTACATTTATATTACTATCAAGTTTAAAAGTTTTTGGTTTTAAAAAGTTTTCTCTTTCAAATCATCTTTTTCACTGTTTAATCTGCTTAATCTATTTTCCAATATTTATTTATCACTTTTTTGAATCAAAAATATTATCTGGTGGACTTGGGATTCACTCAAAGGATTTATTATCAAATATTGTAGGTGATATTGGCACTACTCTTCTTTTATTAGCATTATTAATTATTTATATAATGCTTAACCATAGAAATTCTATTTATAAAATATTTTCATTTTTAAGTCAGATTAATTTTAATACAATATTAATTTTTAAGAAAAAAAATATTAATCCTTCGGAAATACAATCTGAAGAGATTAAGAAAAACGAAGAAAAAATTAGTCCAATATTAGAAGAAATAAAACTTGAAGAGAGCATACCTTCAAAGCCAATTGCAGATGACAATAATGAAACAGTTAATACAAATAATAAAGAAATAGCACCCAAAGATTTAAATATAGAAATTAATGAAATAAATTCTGAGGAAAAATTATCAGAATCAGAAATTGATAAAAAATTAAAAGAGCTAGGAGATTATGACCCTACTCTAGAGCTTTCTTCTTATAAAATGCCAACTATTGACCTTTTAAATACTTATGGGGGCAATGAAATAAAAATTGATAAAAATGATTTAGAAGAGAAAAAAAACAAAATAGTTGAAACACTAGGACATTATAAAATTGGCATTACATCTATAAGCGCTACAGTTGGTCCAACAATTACTTTATATGAAATTGTTCCTGAAGCTGGAGTTCGTATTTCTAAAATTAAAAATCTAGAAGATGATATTGCGCTTAGCTTAGCTGCTGAAGGCATAAGAATTATAGCTCCAATTCCAGGAAAAGGAACTATTGGAATTGAGGTTCCAAATAAAACTAAAAATATTGTTTCTATGCAAGAGGTTTTATCCTCGGAGAAATTCTTAAATAGCACAATGGCTTTACCAATAGCTTTTGGGAAAACTATTTCAAATGAAACCTATGTGGTAGATTTAGCGAAAATGCCACATTTATTAATGGCTGGAGCTACAGGACAAGGAAAATCTGTTGGTCTTAATGCAGTATTAGCATCATTATTATATAAAAAACATCCATCTCAGGTGAAGTTTGTTCTTATTGATCCTAAAAAAGTTGAATTAACTCTTTTTAACAAAATAGAAAGACATTTTTTAGCCAAACTTCCTGATGAAGAAGATGCTATTATTACAGATACCAAAAAAGTCGTAAATACTGTAAATTCATTATGTATAGAAATGGATGATAGGTATGAACTATGTAAAAATGCTAATTGCAGAAATATCATTGAATACAACAAAAAATTTATTTCTAGAAAATTAAATCCCAATGAAGGACATAGGTTCCTTCCATATATTGTCTTAGTTATTGACGAGTTTGCTGATCTTATAATGACAGCAGGTAAAGAAATTGAAACTCCTATAGCCAGACTAGCACAGCTAGCACGAGCAATAGGAATTCACCTAATAATAGCAACACAACGTCCATCTGTAAATGTCATAACAGGTTTAATTAAAGCTAACTTTCCTGCAAGAGTGGCATTTAGAGTAACTTCTACTACAGATTCAAGAACAATAATGGATTCTAAAGGTGCTGAACAATTAATTGGTATGGGAGATATGTTAATATCCACAGGTAGTGAACTAATTAGGCTACAATGTGCATTTATTGATACCCCTGAAGTTGAAAAAATATGCGAATATATAGGCTCTCAAAGAGCTTACCCTCAAGCTCATATCCTTCCAGAATATGAAGGAGAAGCAGAAACAGTAGCTACAAAGGCAGATTTAAATGATAAAGACGCAATGTTTGATGAGGCTGCTAGAACTGTTGTACAAAGTCAATCAGGCTCAACATCATTAATTCAAAGAAAATTAAGACTTGGATATAATAGAGCAGGTAGAATAATTGACCAATTAGAAGCAGCAGGAATTGTTGGTCCATTTGAAGGCAGTAAAGCAAGACAAGTATTAGTAAGGGATATGCTGGCGCTTGATGAATTATTAAAAAACCTATAACAAAAAATGAAAAAATATTTTCTCACATTATTATTTTTAACATCTGTTGCGTGCTTCTCTCAAGATACTTTAATAATAAATACAAATGATAGTATTTCAACACAAATTCTACAAGAATTAAGTGAAAAAACTAAATCTTATCAAAACATTAAAGCTGACTTTAAATTTACATTTGAAAATACAAGTCAAGATATTCTAGAGGAACAAGACGGTAGTATAAGTATTCAAGAGAATAGTTTTAAATTAGAGATTAATCAACAAATTATTATAAGTGATGGAAGTACCCAATGGATATATCTAAAAGAATCTAACGAGGTACAAATAATGGAATACGATGTTGAAGATGATATGATGAGCCCTAGTAAGCTTTTTACAATCTATGAAAAAGGATATAAGAACAGCTATATAGAATTAAAATCTTTGAATGGAAAAAATATGCATATAATAGATCTTTTTTCTATAGAAAGCAATGCTTTTAAAAAAATACAATTACAAATAGATGCTGATAAAAATCAGCTAGATAATATTATTCTTTATGACAAAAATGGTGGATCCTTTACTTACTTGATTACAAATTTCAAAACTAATGTTGAGAATACTGATGATAATACTTATAAGTTTATAGCTGAGGATTATAAGGATGTTCAAATAATAGATTTAAGATAAAATAAAGTATAATTATACACGTTGTAATCAAAATTTAAAATGAAAATGAAAATTAAAGTATTAATAATACTTGTAATATTTAGCTTTAAAAGTAATCTCTTAGTAAGTCAAGAAAAATTCACACTAAGTGGTTATGTCTCTGATAAAAATAATGGAGAAAATATAATTGGAGTTAATATTTATTGTACAGAACTTCAACAAGGAGTAACGTCGAACACTTATGGCTTTTATAGCCTGACTCTTCCAAAAGGAAATTATAATATTAGCTTTTCTTTCATTGGATATAAAAACCAAAGTTTTAATTTAAATCTGTCACAGGATCAAGAAAAAAATGTCGAATTTGAAGTTAATTCATTTTCTATTGGAGAGATCCAAGTAACGGGAAAAGCAAATATTATTCAAAAAACTCAATCTTCAGTCATTGAAGTTCCTCTTGAACAGATTAGAACAATACCAGCACTTTTGGGTGAAGTTGATATTATAAAAGCAATTCAATTACTTCCAGGAGTGCAATCAAGTGAAGGAACTTCAGGGTTTTATGTAAGAGGTGGTGGCCCTGATCAGAACTTAATACTTTTAGACGGTGTTCCAGTATATAACGCCTCACATCTTGGCGGATTATTTTCTGTTTTTAATGCAGATGCGATTAAATCAGTTAGGCTAACTAAAGGGGGTTTTCCAGCACGCTTTGGAGGACGCCTTTCTTCTGTACTGCAAATTGACATGAAAGAAGGGAATCAAAAAGAATTTAAAGGGGATGTTACTCTTGGGCTAATATCTTCTAAATTTACGTTAGAAGGCCCAATAACTAAAGATAAAACATCATTTATCATTTCTGCTAGAAGGACTTATATTGATCTTATTATTGCGCCTTTTCTTCCACAAACTACTGACCTAACTTTATATTTCTATGATTTAAACGCTAAAATAAATCATAAAATTTCAAAAAAAAATAGATTATATTTAAGTGCTTACACAGGAAAAGATAAACTTGGTGTAAATTTTGTAGAAAATTTTGACGATGAACAAAGCTCCTTAAATTTTGGATTAGGATATGGCAATATCACCTCAACTATTAGATGGAATCACTTATTTTCTGATAAACTTTTTAGTAATACTACATTAACTTATAGTCGCTATTCCTTTAATACTGACTTTGGTGTAAACTCAACATTTAATTCTAATGATGGTACTGAAATTTATGATATTAATTTTGGATATCTTTCTGGCATAGAAGATTTAGGAGCTAGAATTGATTTTGATTTTATACCAAATCCTAATCATGAAATAAAATTTGGAACGTCTTATACAAACCATAATTTTTTCCCTGGTGAATCAAACTTATCAATTAATGAAATATCTCCTGATCCCTTACAGAATTTCACATTAGATACTACACTAAATTTTTCCGGAAATACTAATGCAGATGAGCTTTATTTTTATGTTGAAGATAATTTTAAAATAAATAATAGATTAAAAGCAAATCTTGGAATACATTTAGGATATTATAATACTAATAGATCAAGTTCTTTATTTAAAAATGCAATATCATTTCAACCAAGAGCATCAGTAAGATACCTACTTAATGACAAATGGTCAATAAAAGGGTCTTATGCTGAAATGACACAAAATATTCATTTACTCTCTAATTCTTCTATTGGATTCCCTAGTGACATATGGGTGCCCGCCACTGACAATGTCCCTTCTCAAACCTCAAAACAATTTGCTAGTAATATTTCTACTGAAATTGCCGATGGTGAATATGAACTTAGCTTAGAAGGATATTATAAAACTATGGGTAACTTGATTACATATAAAGCTGGGTATTCTAACTTATCTAGTACTGAATCTTGGGAAAATTCCGTAGAAACTGGAGGTGAAGGAGAGTCTTATGGTGCAGAATTATTCCTTCAAAAGAAAAAAGGTAGAACTACAGGGTGGATTGGCTATACTCTTTCTTGGACCAATAGAAAGTTTGATAATATTAATTTTGGAGAATGGTACCCATATAAATTTGATAGAAGACATGATTTTTCGCTAGTTCTATCTCATAGATTTAATGAAAAATGGGATGCTGGACTTACATGGATTTATGGAACTGGAAATGCTATTACATTTCCTCAAGCAATATACTTAGGATCACCAAATAACAATAATAATTCTGTAGATATTGTTGAATCATATGGTTCAAGAAACTCGACTAGACTTGATGCATACCATCGCTTAGATCTTGGTTTTAATAAAACTATTAAAAAGGAAAAATCAACCAGAATACTATCTTTTGGAGCATACAATGCTTACAGTAGAAAAAATCCATTTTTTGCTTATTTAACCTATGAACAAGGAAATAGAGTTGCAAAACAGGTATCATTGTTTCCAATAATCCCTTCAATTTCTTACAGAATACAATTTTAATTATGAAAAATTTAAATTTGCTCTTATTAATAACAATTATGTGTTTTCTATCATGCGATATGGAAACTGTAATTGATATTGAAATCCCTGCCCATGAACCAGTTTTAGTATTAAATGGCAGGCTAGATACGGACACTAATATACAAGTATTAATTTCAAGCTCAGTAGGAGCTTTCGATAATAGCACTCCATCTATGGTAAATGATGCTAATGTTATATTATTTGAAAATAATATTGAAATAGAAACGCTTACTTTAGATACAGACAATACCTATGAATTGTATATTAATGATGGAACCTGGAACAACGCAACAGTTGATATGAATTACTATGTTTCTAATTACACTCCTATCAAAGATAATACCTATAAAATAGAAGTCAAACACCCAAATTTTAATGATATAGTTGCTACAACTTATATTCCAGATGATATTTTAATTTATAATTTTGATATTGACTCTACTTCGTATAATGATAAATTAAATTTCCAATTTAGTTTTGATGATAATGCTAATATTGAAAATTATTATGCTCTTGAATTAAAAGCAAGCTGCAGCAAATTATTTGAGGATGAGTATGGGAATTTTGAATTATATGAGTGGGGCGGAAGAATAGAAATGAATTCTAATGACCCTTCTTTTACATCTACCAATAGTTTTGATTTGGAGGAAGGATATAGGTATCAAGGTAGAAGAGCAATTTTTAATGATGCTATTTTTAATGGCCAACAAAAAAATATATCAATAGATGTTTATACTGAAGATTTTAAATATAGTGATTGTGATACTATAAAATTTATATTTTCAACATTTAGTGATGAATCCTATAAATATTATAATTCATTATCTGCGCAAAGAGACAATGGCGGGTTAGATATATTTGGTGGTGAAGTAGTTCCTGTTTATACAAATGTAACTAATGGGCTTGGCATATTAATTTCAAAAAATGCTCAAGAATTCTACATTAAGCCATAAACTACTTAATAGCTCTAATCAACTCGTAATTCCTATAGTGTACTAAAGGGGAAAATTTATTAATTTTCCCACTACCAATTCTAAATCTCTCTAAATTATATAGATTAACCTCTCCACAAAAATTAAGCATAATATTATATCCTACTAAGGAAAATTTAGATGGAATCGTGGTAAATTTTTTCTCAAAACTGTACATAAAAACACTATCTCTTTTAGTGTTTAAATCAAAAAAATAAGGGTCAGGAAAATGAACATCTAAGTGCATCAGGTTGTCATAATCTAAATGATCATAAGACTTAATATTAGACAAGCCGTATACAACAAAATTTGAATCAATCCCTCCAAGGGTAGAAAGCATTTTACTTACAAAAGCTCTGTTGAAAGAAGGCAAAATCACAATTTGAGTATCTAAGAATTGATGTCTTACACTATCAACATGAGTATAAATCATTGACATCATCTCTACTTCTTCTACCCCTTTAAGTAAATTATTTTCTATATGTGAGGCGTACCCTTTTTCATTTTCATTATAGCATATAATTATATTTTTTTCTTTTGAATTTTTAATAATATGATCTGTAATAATCTTACTCTGAGTTTTAAATGGTGTATTTATTTGTATCGTAGATTTATTATTTTTAAGAAAATCAATAGATCGTGATAAAGGAGAAATAATTATTTTATCATTATCTTTTCCGTAATAATTACTAATAATTTGCAAATTTTTGGAATATATAGGTCCAATAATTATATCTACTGTATCTAGTGATTTTGATTTAACTATTTCTTCAATCTGTAAAGAATCATTTCTAGTGTCATGAACAATTAAATTAATTTTTACCCCAAGCTTGTTTAAAGAGTCCAATGATAAAAGTACTCCCTGCATAAACTGCAAAGCCATTTGAGATTTATTCAAAATAATTTTATCCGCTTCTTTTTTATCTTCAAAGCTAGCAACCATTGTATCATTTAGATTTTTATAAAATGGCAGAAGAAGGGCAATATCAAATTCTTTATTAGATTTAAAAATATTGTCTTGTGCAGATATGTTAGAAGAACTTTTTATAGGTATAAATAAAACTTGATTTAAATATAGTTCAAAACCTGTTTCATTACTCTTAATAATTTTATCGATACTAATACCAAAAAAATTAGCAATTGAATTCATAGAATCTCCAACTTTTACCTCATATTTTATGTATTTACTATTATCAACAGTAATAGTATCATTAAAAGCAAGTAAAGCATTACTTAAAATTAAAAATATAGATATTAAGATAATTCGAATTATTCCCATTCAATTGTTGCTGGTGGCTTAGAACTAATATCATATACAACCCTATTAACCCCATGTACTTTATTGATTATTTCATTAGAAACCAGAGCTAGAAAATCATATGGAAGATGCACCCAGTCAGCTGTCATTCCATCAGTAGATTCAACTGCTCTTAATGCAACAACATTTTCATATGTTCTTTCATCCCCCATTACACCAACTGATTGAACTGGTAAAAAAATAGCTCCTGCTTGCCAAACATCGTCATATAAATTATGTGACTTAAGTTCAGAAATAAAGATATCATCAACTTCTTGAAGGATTCGAACTTTTTCTGATGTAATATTTCCTAATATTCGGATAGCAAGTCCAGGGCCTGGAAATGGATGTCTTGCTAATAATTGGCTATCTACATCCATTGATTTCCCAATTCTTCTCACTTCATCTTTAAACAAAGTTTTTAAAGGTTCAACAATTTTAAGTTTCATGAAATCAGGAAGACCCCCAACATTATGATGAGACTTTATAGTTGCAGATGGTCCTCCAGAAACAGAAACCGATTCAATTACATCTGGATATATAGTTCCTTGAGCTAACCACTTCACATTTTCAATCAAGTTAGCTTCATAATCAAAGACATCAATAAATTTTGCGCCAATTGCTTTACGTTTTTTTTCTGGATCGGACACCCCTTCTAAAACACTATAAAAATCTTCTTTAGCATCAACACCTTTAACATTTAGCCCCATTCCCTTATACTGATCTAAAACATCATTAAATTCATTTTTTCTTAGCAGTCCGTTGTCTACAAAAATACAGTAGAGATTCTTACCTATTGCTTTATCTAATAAAACAGCAGCAATTGTAGAGTCAACTCCTCCAGACAATCCTAAAACTACCTTATCATTACATAATTTTATTTTTAATTCATTAATTGTATTATCTACAAAAGATTCAGGGGTCCAGTCTTGAGTACAATTACATATATTAATTAAAAAATTATTTATCAACAAACCACCATCTTTAGAATGATATACTTCTGGATGAAATTGAAGACCATAAATTTTCTCATCTTCAAATGAATAAGCCGCATTAGTTACTTCCTTTGTAGATGCAATTAATTCATATTCTGAGGGTAATTTTGTAATTGTATCACCATGACTCATCCAAACCTGTGAATTAAGATTAATATTTTCAAAAAGCAAAGAACTACTATTTATGTATGACAAATTAGCTCTTCCATATTCACGAATCTTAGATGGCAAAACCTCTCCACCATATTTATTTGCTAGAAATTGAGCTCCATAGCATATTGCTAAGATTGGAAGTTTTCCTTTAATATTAGTTAACTCAGGAACAGGACAATTTTCTTCTCTAACAGAAAAAGGAGAACCAGACAGAATAACTGCTTTCCAATTATCATCTAAAGAAGGGATTTTATTGTAAGGATGAATTTCAGAATATATATTTAATTCTCTAACTCTTCGTGCAATTAATTGTGTGTATTGTGAGCCAAAATCTAAAATGAGTATTTTTTCGTGATGCATATTTATTTTTCTAATTTTAAAATTACAAAATTTGTATCTAGAGGATTTAAATTTTGAACTAATATTTTTATAAAGTTTTCACCATATCTACAATAATATGAGGTGAAATTATCATGACGTTCTTGCAGACTACTAATAGGGAATAATATTTTCATGATTTTTTCTATCTGATTAATTTCAATCAGATCTCTATCCTTAGTAAACTTTATTAATTTATTTTCAGACTTTTCAAACATCTGAATATTTTTAGTCTTCATACTTTCAATGGATGAATGCATAGATATATCTTTTGTTTTAAGAAAAATTGCATCATATATTTTATTAAGATTAACAAGTTCTTTTTCGAATGAAATAGTAAGATTATTTCTCATTACATAATCTTTTTTCAATCTATCAATATTTTTAAATAATTGCTGATCCTTGATCTCTAATTTATTTAATTTGTGTGCTTGCGGTTTAGATAAAATCAAAGCAGAATTACGTAAAATAATTAATGGCATCGGAATCTTACTATCGACAAATGATGTTCTAAGTAACATCCAGTAAGCAATTTCAGCACCTCCTCCAATATAAGCAAGATTTGGCAGAATTAACTCTTGATAGAGTGGTCGGATTAAGACATTAGGACTATACTCAGCATAATTATTAAAAATATCTTCTTCAGAGCTCGCAACATCAATTCTTTCTCGACTATTTTCTTTAATTCTGAAAAAATTAATCTTTCTAACTTTTGCCTGTATGTGATAATCTTGAGATAGTTGGTCTGCTGTATCTTTTATTAAATTATAAAACTTATTTTCTATAACATCTTTTTTAATAATAGGAATTAGTTGTTTCTTAAGTATTGGTATATCAGCGTCTAAGACAACTACACCAAAGTCACTAAAAAGTTCATCAACTAAAAATCTAGTAGCAAGCGATAAATTTTTCTTATTGTATGCGTTTTTAAATAAATTGATAACTCTATCTACCAACTCTCCTTCTCCTAATACATGCCTGATTTCATCAATTAGAAGCTTAATACCATGAGGCTTCATTCTTCCAACAGGTCCAGATTGCTTAGTCTCCCAGAGTATTTTCTCTCGATATAAATTTATAGAATTTACTTCTTCAAAATCGTGATCTTCGCTTGCAAGCCAAAAAACTGGTACAAAATTATTTTTAGGATATTTCTTATTTAAAGATTGGACAAGATTAATAGCAGAAGCAATTTTATATATAAAATATAAAGGACCAGTGAATAAACATAGTTGATGTCCTGTGGTTATGGTAAATGTCTGCTTATTATTTAATAACTGAATATTTTGTAAGGTTTGTTTAGAAACATCTATATTTTCATATTGTTTTTCTAGTGCACTTACAAGAGATACTCTATCTAATTTCTGAGATGATTTAAGCTTAATCTGTTTTCCTAAAGAATCTATGTCAGGGAAATCATTAATAAATTTTTTTAATTCTTTTTTTTCACTTATATAATCTAGAACTATTTTTGAAAAATTTTCAGTTTCTTTATATGGAATTTTAATTGCTTCCAATTTATTTTTTCATAATAAATCCACCGGCAACAAGATCATCACCATCATAAAAAGCAGCAGACTGTCCCGGAGCAATACCCTCCACCTTGCTATGAAACAAAACCTTTATAGTATCACCCTCATTTGTTATTGTCGCCATTTCTCCTTTATGCTTATACCTAACCTTAACCTTTAACTCGATACCATCTTCTAATTTAGGGAATTTAACATAATTAATATTCCGCACATACATCTCTTGTTTTTTAAGATCCTCTTTGGTTCCAACTACAACAATATTGTCAACTTCATTTATCGAAACTACGTAAGTAGGTTCATCTCCTAAAGATATTCCAAGCTTTCTTTGACCAATTGTATAAAATGGGTAGCCATCATGTTCTCCTAATTCTTCTCCAGCTAATGACATAAACTTGCCACCTTTAACTTTTTCTTCTAAACCTTCTACCCTTCTCTTTAAAAAACCACGATAATCGTTATCAGGAATAAAACAGATTTCATAACTCTCACTTTTCTCAGCTAAAGCTTTATACCCTCTATCAATAGCCATCTGTTTTATATCTTTTTTGTGAAGATTCCCCATAGGGAAAATTGTTCTTTTCAAACACTCTTGAGTAACTCCCCAAAGAACATAAGACTGATCTTTACTTTGATCAATTCCTTTAGAGACTACAAATCTGTTGTCTAATTCTCTAACTTGAGCATAATGCCCAGTAGCAATATATTCACAGCCTAACATGTCTGCACGCTTTAAAAGAGCTTCCCACTTTATGTGAGTATTACACAATACACATGGATTAGGTGTTCTTCCGGCAATATATTCATCTACAAAATTATCAATAATATAATCTCCAAATTCTGCTCTAATATCTAATATTGTATGAGGAAATCCACAGTCAACTGCTAATTGTCTAGCATCATTTATAGAATCTAAACTACAACATCCAGTCTCTTTTTTATTTCCACCTGATGAAGCATAATCCCATGTCTTCATTGTTATACCAATTACATCATAACCTTGTTCATGAAGAATAAGAGAAGCCATTGTACTATCTATTCCACCACTCATAGCCATTAAAACTTTTCCTTTACTCATTTGTATAATTTATTAAAGTATCTAAAATCCCATCTTGATTATAAAACTCCCATGATCCTTCTTTGTTATCATCAAGATAATTTCCTGAAGAGTAAATTGTGCCATTTAAATAATAAAAAACAGATTCCCCTTGCCTTTCTCCATTTGTAAAACTAGATTTCATCTTTGAATTACCATTAATAAAAAACTGCTCCCATTTACCATTTAACGTGTCTAGTTTATAATTCTTAATTTCATAAATATTTCCATCATCATAAAAAGTCTTAGTTGTGCCATTAAGTATACCCTGAAAATATATTTCAGAGAGTATTAAAATACTATCAGAATTATAATAATTCCATGTACTGTCTTTTAATTGATCAACATATAATCCTGAAGCTTGTAGGGAACCGTCTTTATAAAACATATGAGCAGCAGCAGCCTTTCCTTTATGGAAGAATTCTTTTTCAATTTGAATTTCACCAGATTTATAATAATAATAAAATATTCCTGAAGGAAGGTTATCAAGAAAAAAACCTTGATACCTTAGATTACCATTTTCGAATGTTTTTTTCCAAACTCCTTGCTTTTGTCCTTTTTCATCAATTTGATTGATTGTCTGAGAAACTATTATTTGAGGCAAAAAAAACAGTATAAAAAATAAATATTTCATGGTGATATTTTTTACAAATATAATAAGAAAAGATATGCGTAAATTTTATTTACGAGAGTATTAATTTTTCAATTCCAAGCGTTAGACTTTCCCAAGAAAATCTTTTTTTTTCAATTGCTGAATTTTTAACAAATTCATCTTCACGGCTATTAGAATAAAAATCTAAAATACTATCAGCAATATCACCAGATTCTTTAGATGTAACATATCCAACTTTATTATGAGGAACAATTTCCGCTAACCCACCTACATTGGTAACTAAAATAGGACGTTCAAAATGATATGCAATTTGGGTAACTCCACTCTGAGTGGCAGTTTTATATGTTTGAGTAATCATATCGCTAGCACAAAAGTAATTTTTAACATCTGAAGAATCTATAAAGTCACTTCTTAATATAACGTTATCTTCAATTTTTAATTTTACAATCATTTCTTGATAGAAAGAAATGTCATCATAAAATTCACCAGCAACAATTAACTTTATTCCAAGACTTTTAATTCTTTTATCAGCTATAGCTTTTAACATAAGATCTAGGCCCTTATATTTTCTTACAAAACCGAAAAAAAGAAGATGCTTATCTTTTTTATTTAGATTAATAGCTTTAAGAGCAGACTCTTTACTAACCTTTTCACCAAAAGTATCATAAATAGGATGAGGAATAAACTCTTTTTTATTAGTATTCGTAAATTTAGAAAGGTCATCTAAAACTGATCTTGATAGCGTGATAAAAGCATGACAACTCTTAACAAAATACTTTGTCAAGATAAAATCACCAAATCGTTTCTCATGAGGAATAATATTATCGGTAACGGCAATAATTTTAATTTTATTTTTGAGTAAAAAACAAATAGTTCCAAGACATGGAGCCATAAAAGGCAGCCAATACCTAACAATTAAGTAGTCAGGTTTTTCATTTAAAATCTTTCTAGAAACGTCAATCCAGTTAAAGGGATTAATAGAATTAATTACGCTTTTTATTTTTATATTTTTAGGAGGATCTGAATTTTCATACTGAGTTTTACCAGGGAAAAAAATTGATGGGTACTGAAGTTTAAACGAATAAATAGTAACGTCGTCTCCTTTTTCATAAAAAGCCTTTGCTAAACAATCATTAAAATTTGCAATACCTCCCCTGTATGGGTGAGCTGGACCTACAATAATGATCTTTTTTTTAGACACTAGCTTAAACTTCTTTTTCTATATGATAATTATTCCTATCATTAGAATTTCTAGAAATTAGCTCAGAAATAAATCCTGCTAAAAATAATTGAACGCCAATAACCATAGAAGTCAACGCAATATAAAAAGAAGACATTTGAGCAATATTCTTAGCTGGTATATTATTAATTAGAGCATAAAATTTAGAACCTACAATTCCTCCAAAGATTATAAACCCAATTAAGAACATGATTGTACCTATAACTCCAAAAAGATGCATAGGCTTTTTACCAAATCTAGTAACAAATGTTACGGTCAATAAATCTAAAAAACCATTAACAAACCTTTCTAAGCCAAATTTTGTTTCGCCGTACTTTCTGCTTTGATGCTCAACAATTTGTTCAGTTATATTTGCAAAACCTGCCCACTTTGCTAGCACAGGAATATATCTATGCATTTCTCCATGCACCTCAACACTTTTGACTACGGTGTTTTTGTAAGATTTTAAACCACAATTAAAGTCATGTAAATAAATCCCAGAAGCTTTTCTAGCAGCCCAATTGAATAATTTTGTAGGAATAGTTTTAGTAATTGGATCGAATCTTTTTTGTTTCCACCCAGAGACTAAATCAAAATTTTCTTTAGCTATTTTAGTATACAATTCAGGAATTTCCTCAGGACTATCTTGCAAATCAGCATCCATTGTGATAACAACGTCACCAAGTGCTTTTTTAAAACCAATATTTAGAGCAGCAGATTTACCATAATTTCTTCTGAATTTAACTCCCTTAATAGAAGAATTATTTCCCGATATTTCTTCAATAACCTTCCACGAATTATCTTTACTTCCATCATCAATTAATAAAACTTCATAAATGAACTTATGCTTTTGCATAACTTTATCAATCCAAGCACATAATTCTGGCAGTGAATCTTCTTCATTGAATAATGGAACAACAACAGTAATATCCATAATTAAATAATTAAATTTTCATTTTCTCTCTTAACAAAGAAAGAAACTATAAGGGAGTAAAAAAAACCCATAAATGTACCTCCAAGAACAGACAATGTAGACATCCACTGTGGCTGTAACATTTTTTGTGTCATAGTCAAAGCCATATCTAATTCTTCATCAGAAATTTCTGGATTAGAATTTAAAATTTCTTGTTCAGCTATATTAATGATATTTAATAAATAGTCGGGATTAATAAAAGTCACAAAAATAAAAGTATAAAAAGCTAAAACTACAGATGCAAAAAAAACTACTGAGGTACCTAACTTAAGACTATTTGAGTAAGAAATAAAACCCTTATTAAATTTATCTCTATAAGAAGTAATTGAATAAACAATTGCTCCAATCATTAAAAAATTATTAAGCAATGAAGGCAGGATAGATTTTTGTTCCTCTAACCCGAATAAATAGACTAGAAATGACACAACAACAAGAGCTAAACCTAAATATGCACCATAATTCATTGCAAACTTTCTAGTATCCATGTAATATTATTTATTAATTTCTACAAATATAGAAAATAGATGTTAAGAAAAGTTTTGCCGTAAGATAGATTATATTAATTTTGTCGACGAAGGGTAAGTCTTGTACGACCAGCTCCCTATGAACTCCCCCAGGACAGGAATGTAGCAAGGGTATTAGGTTGTAGCGGTGCGATACAAATAGCTTACCCTTTATTTTAACTAATTCTACTCCAGCCCATTCTTTCTCTAGCATAGGGCCTATAAAATCTAGCTATATTTATATTTTCAGATTTTAAAAGATCAATATCGTCTTTAAGTAATTCATCCGCCTCTTTTCTAGCAAAAGCTAAAATCTTGCCATCTGTTAATAAATCAGCAATTTTAAAGTCAAGAATTCCACTTTGCTTTGTTCCCATCATATCTCCAGGACCACGCAATTTTAAATCAACCTCAGCAATTTTAAAGCCATCATTAGTATCTACCATAGTTTTTAGCCTTGTCTTGCCTTCATTACTTACTTTATTTCCACTCATAAGAACACAATAAGACTGACTTGCTCCCCTTCCTACTCTTCCTCTTAATTGATGTAGTTGAGAAAGCCCAAATCTTTCAGCACTTTCAATAATCATCACAGAAGCATTGGGAACATTAACACCTACCTCAATAACAGTTGTAGCTACCATAATATTAGTAAGACCGGACACAAAACGATTCATTTCATATTCTTTATCTGCAGACTTCATCTGGCCATGCACAACACTTACTTGAAATTCAGGCAAAGGAAATTCTCTTACTACTGAATCATATCCTTCAATTAAATTTTTATAGTCTAGCTTAGCACTTTCATCAATTAAAGGAAAAACAATATAGATTTGTCTTTCAAGATTTATTTGCTCTCTCATAAACCTTATAATATTTAGTCTTGAACTATCAGATCTCCAAAGTGTTTGAATAACTTTTCTACCAGGTGGGAGCTCGTCAATTATAGATATATCTAGATCACCATAAATCGTCATAGATAATGTTCTTGGAATAGGAGTTGCTGTCATAACTAATATATGAGGAGGAAACTTATTTTTTTTCCAAAGCTTCGCCCTTTGAGCAACACCAAATCTATGTTGTTCATCAATAACAACAAGTCCTAAATTATTAAACTTAACATAATCTTCAAGTAAAGCGTGTGTTCCTACTAAGATTTGAATTTTACCATTTTCAAGATTCTCAATTAACTCTCTACGCGATTTTGTTTTTTTTGATCCTGTCAAAATATCAACAATGATATTCATCTCTTTTAATTCCTCGCTAATTGAGGTAAAGTGTTGTTGGGCTAAAATCTCTGTTGGTGCCATTATACATGCCTGAAAACCGTTATCTAAAGCCATTAACATACTTAACAAAGCAACCACTGTTTTACCACTCCCCACATCACCTTGCAGCAGCCTATTCATTTGTTTATTATTTTTAACATCTAATCTAATTTCTTTAATAACTTTTTTTTGAGCATTAGTTAATTCAAATTTTAAATGGTTTTTAAAGTATGTATTAAAATTCTCTCCAAGATGCGAAAGAGGGTATCCAATAAATTTATTATTTCTAATAATTTTAGTTTTAATTAGATGAAGTTGTAAGAAAAATAACTCTTCAAATTTTAATCTTTTTTGAGATCTTTCAAGTTCTTTTAAGTCTTTAGATAAATGAATATTAATTAAAGCATCCTGCTTTCTTGGTAACTTATACTTTTTCATAATAATATCAGATAAGCTTTCATCAATACTATTTTGCAGAAAAGGAATAAGATTTGCGATTAACTTTGAGAGACCTCTACTATTTAAACCTTTATTAATAAGCTTCTCTGTTGAAGAATACACACCATGTAAACCTCTAAAATCTTTAACCGAGTCTTCAATTACATCAAGATCAGGATGAACGAGGTTTACTTTACCTCCAAAAAATGAAGGTTTTCCAAAAACTAAATATTCCTTATCTAAATTTATACTAGACTTAATCCACTTAATGGACTTAAACCATATTAATTCAATTTCTCCAGAAGAGTCTCTAAATCTAGCTATAAGCCTTTTAGATCTTTTAGCGCCCTTTTCCTCAAATTTTACTATTTTTCCTTTAAACTGAACATAAGATATTTCCTCATTTACACTTGAAATAGAATGAATATTACTTTTATCAACATATCTAAACGGAAAATGCATAAGTAAATCTTCATAAGTAAAGATTCTCAAATCCTTTCTTAACAATTCTGCTCTAATAGGCCCAACACCTTTTAAATATTCAATTGGAGTTGATAAAACATGCATAATTCTTTAATATTTCTTAAGAAATGGACTTTTAAAAATAAATGGAAGTAAATCCTCAACTGAATCCGCAATTAATACTTTATTATTTGGGCTATGTAAAAGAATTCGAATTTTAGAATCTTGCTTTTCTTCGTACTCAGCCATTACTTGTCGACATGCTCCGCAAGGACTTATATAATCTTCTATTTCAAAAGACTTAGATAAAGCTGTAATAGCTATAGTCTTAATCTTGTGATTAGGAAATTGAGCTCCTACGTAAAAAAGCGCAACACGCTCGGCACAAAGCCCTGAGGGATAAGCAACATTTTCCTGATTATTTCCTCTAATTTTTTTTCCATCATTTAACAAAACAGATGCTCCAACAGAAAAACCTGAATAAGGAGAATATGCTGAATCTAGAGCAATTTTAGCATCTTCAATTAACTCAATCTCTTCAGAGTTAAGTTCGTTTAAATCAGCTAGATAAAAAGAGGTAGTTAGTTCTTGCTTAATCATTAGAGCTTATAGTTTAATTTCGTTTCAAAAATAAAAAGAGTTAATGGATCTGCAATATAAAATTCATTTTGAATTTTATAAATAAAATCTAAATCTAACTTTTTAATAATAGGGTAACTCATTGAAACAGCTGTTCTTATTTTATTAATTTTATTAGAGAAATCATAAAAGTACTCGAAAGAAACAGATGGTTCTAATTTTATTTTTCTAATATTATATGATATTTTTATTCTTTGTCTAAACAAAGAATTAAAGCCATTTATATTGCCTTGAGTTAAAATTCTATTTCTAATGTCAAAATAGTATCTCTTTTTCTTTTTAGAAAGATTTAGGTCAATATAAAACCTGTTTTTTTTTTCTAATGATGAAGAGATATCATATTCAATGATATTTCTATATCCTAAAGAAAGATTTATATATTTCTTTAAATTATGCTTGAATCTTAAATCAATAAAATCTTTATAATTAATTGTCGCATTTTCTCTATACCTAATGCCTAGTTTAATATAAAAAGAGTTGTCTTTATTAATTTTATTCTTTAAAGAAATTGAATTCCATAATTGAAAGTCTTGCTCTTGAGCTCTGGATGAGAAACATAATAAAACAATAAATATTAATATACTACTTCTTTTCATTCTCGTAATAGAAAATACGCAGATGTGCTATATCCTTTAAAAAGTCAATTCTTCTTACCTCAACTCTGACAACATCTATACCTGTTCTATTTTTTAAATCAGCAATAAGCTCCTCTCTTTTTTCTGGCTTAATAAGATCTATTTTTTCATATATCACATTTTTTCTACTCTCATGTCTTAGTAACCATATTCTCTCCAGGCCAAGAGTAACACCAATAATCATAAAATTTGCAAATATAAGCTCAGCGTAACTAATTTTTTTATTTGCTAACGCATTTACAACTGAGATACCAATCACTAAAAACAAATAAGTCATTTCCTTAATAGGGATAGGGTCTGTTCTATATCTTATTATTCCAAATATTGCAAATAGTCCAAGAGCAAAACCTAATTCAAGCTTAACACTATCTAACAATACACAAAGGAGAAATACAGTTAAACTTATTAAGAAATAGGTAAATAAATAATCTTTATTTTTAGTTACTGGGTAGTATATGTATCTAACAATAATTAGAATCATTGTTAAATTAAAGGCTGTCTTAACTAATAATTTAAAAAAATCTTTTGAATCAAAAAGTGGAGTTCCTAAAAACTCAAAGCTATCTAGCAATATTAATAATATGGACATTTTATTCTTGTTTTAGTTTATTTATATACATTCTTTTTTCTTTGAACCTGTTATGCTTTAATGAATTATCTAATTCAAAAGACGAGTAACAGTATTTACTAATTCTAATAGGATGAATCCCCATTTCCTTAGACAATCTAATAAAGTCAGACTCTCGACTCATTCTTTCTTGCTTAACCTCTGCAATAATCACTTCTTTTAGATCTCCTTTAGACTGATCATTATAAAAACTTAAATCCAAATCTAATGTTAATCTTTCTTTAAGTAACTTGTGAACTAGAGTGATTCTTTTAAAATTTATCCACTGACAAGCAACCATATCATGTGAGGAGCCAACTATTTTATTAATAAACTCTTTACTCTCTATGCTTAGTTCATTATCAATCTGCTTAACTTTAATACGTTTTTTTACTGTTTTTCCTTTATTTGTTTTATGCTTAATTTCTAAAAATTTCAAACCAGAGTCTACATACTCTCTAAATCTAACTTTATGTCTATTTACTCTTTGATTATGATGATCATTATAAAACTTACGGTCACTAGTGTCAAAATATAAAGATCTGTAATAGTGAATTCTCTTATTATCAATCTCAAGAATATTATAAAAAGGAATAATCTTATTAAATAAATCTGATAATTTTTTTACACTAAAAGCAAATTTAGTATCAGTTCTATTCATAAGCTTAACATTATCCATATCTTTTAAGGAAACAGATGTAAACTTATCAGTGTTATTAGTTATTAAATTCACTTATTTATAACAAAATCACTAAGGTTATAGTTCGCATTATTAGCATCTACATTAATATGTTTAAATATGGGATAGTCATAACTTACATTTAATGCATCTGAGCTATCAGCATAAGTGAAAAGTGTATAATTACCCTTTCTTAGATAATCAAACTGATACTGACCATTCCAATTGGTTTCTACTTTGTCATCATAAAAGTCGGACTCATTATCTGAATAAATAATATAAATATCTTTTCCTGAATCAAGTTGATAAAAAATAGTATCCATCAAACCTGTAATTGCATTTTGATATGTTGATAATTTATAGACAGAGCCTGTGATTGCAGAGGTCCCACCTTCTCCTTCTTGCTTTTCACAACTAAAAAACATAAATACTATTACTGTGAAAAATATAGGCTTAATCGATAGTTTAAATAAATTCATGTTTTTTTTTAAAATATATTTATTGCTTTACAAGCTTGTATGAGAAATAATTATTTTTAACAAAATAAACTCCAGCTTTCAATCCTGAAGTATTAATAGTTGTAGAAATATCATCTATTTTTTTTGTTAACACATTCTGTCCACAAATGTTAAAAATACTAATTTCTTTAATATCTAAACCAATAATTGTTAAATTATCATTTACAGGGTTAGGGAAAATTAAAAAACCTTCTTTTTTATTATCTTCATAAACACTTGAAATAGAATTATTATTTGAAGAATAAGTTGGAAGTTGATTTTGAAATGGCCCTTCTCCGTTTGGCACTCTAGAATATGATATATCCTCTGGCATATTAACATAATGAATTGCATCAACAACAACACCTAAAGGATCTGTTAAGTAGACCTCTTCTTGATCGGAAGAAAGTCTGTAATTAGTATGTAATCCACTTTGAGAATTTCCAGCGGTATCACACCAAACCACAAGATAACTATTAGGAGCAATATTAATATTAGGAAATGACCACTTAGTAAGGTCATTTTCATTATCAGATAAATAATACCCATTTAAATTAATACTAAAACTATTATTATTATATAACTCCACCCAATCATCATATTCTCCATCTTGATCTGCCACTGAATTAACATTAGAAGCCATAACCTCATTAATAACTAAACCTCCAGCCACTACAAGTTTATGAAACTCTTTTTCTGCTCTTTGCGGCGAAAAAATTGCTGCATCATTATTTTCAGCATAAATATAATATTGCATATCTCTAGCATCAACATTAATACTAATACCAAAAATATTATCTCCGGAAGCCCCATCATTATGCATTCCATCATCAAACATTTCAACTTTCTCAAATTTATCAGAATAATTATACCTGTAAGCCAAAAAGGCATAATTTGAATTTATAATATTTGATGTAAAAAACACTGTAGAGTGAGGTAAGACATTTTGTGGGCTTGTAACTGTGTTAGAAATACTTGGTGAAACAGATGAAAAATCAGGTAAACTTTGTAAAAATATAATTCTATCTTCCATCAACTCTGAAAGACCAATTATATTATCTACGGTATTAGTTGTTGCTGATAAAATCTCAGAAAAAGAATAAAATAAATTAGGATCAGACAAAATAGAATTATTAATCAGAGACTGATATGAGAGGGCCATTGAATTATACAAACCGTTAATAAAAAACTCATTAAGTATTGTTTTCATATGAGCAATATACATTTTCTTATATCTTACTGAAGATAATATTGTAGATGTAAGCTTATTCTGATTATTTGAATTTTCATGAAATACATCTAATTGTTGTAAGTCTTGATTTGTTACAGGATTTGGAAGTCCCATTGTAAAACCACCGAGACTCATATTCATATCCCAGATAATTGGAGAAAATCTACCGTTATTATCCTTAAATAAATAGAAATTATGAGGAATAGAATGTATGGGCCCATCAAGAGCAACAATTAAGTTTTCAAAAGCCATCATCCAAATTGCTCTGTCTATATCAAACACATACTCAATTGATGAAAAATCATTATTTAATGTATCTAAAAAATCATCTAACTGCCCCCAATCGTCTGTAGACTGCATTTCATATGATTTCTGATAGCATAATGTATCAGAATATTTTTTTAATATGCCTAGAGGACCATTATTACAATTAGGAACAACAGCGCCAGTATTTTCAGCTTTAAATAAAGGGCCTTTTCTTTCATAAAAGTTTTCATTAGTAAAATCATCATCAATTGATTGAATACAAGAGTATAGACCTATCAAAACACCATTAACAGATACATTAGCAAATGAAACTTTTGGTGCTGGCATATATTCTCTTGCAATATCATAACTAAGAATTTCTCTTACTAATGAAGGATCTCTAAAACCATTAGATAACTTTAAAACGTTATAACCATCGATCGATTGACCATTATTAATATAATCAAGTTTAATATTTAGAGGGTTTTTTATGTTATTAACGTTGTAAGAGCTATTCCCTTTATATTTAACACCAACATCTTGATCAATATTTCCATTAATTATTATAGAATCTGCTATTAATCTTTCTCCAATATTATTTGCATAAAAAATATCTAGAGAATCGTCCCAATTAGTAGTGTTAAAATAAATGTCAATAGAATGAACAATTGGGTCAAAAATATTTTGCGCATTAGTGAATAAAGTAAACATAACACAAGTAATAATTAAAGAAATTCTTTTCATATATAATTTTAAAAATAATTTTTTGTAAAGATAATTATTTAATCAAAATATTCTAACAACAAAAAAACTGAAACTTATTTAGCTAAGGTTATATTTTTCTTTTGCCCAAATCCAATAAACATCCATTTCTTTTAATGACATTTCTGAAAGATCAAGTCCTTCTTTTTTTATTTTTTTTTCCATTATTTGGAATCTTTTAATAAATCTTTTATTGGTTCTCTCCAAAGCATCCTCCGGATTAACATTAATAAATCTTGAATAATTAACTAATGAAAATAAAACATCTCCAAATTCAGATTCAATTTTATCTTGATCCTCTTTATTTTCTTCAACTTTTAACTCATCTATTTCTTCTTTTACTTTATCCCAAACCTGTTGTTTGTTGTCCCAATCAAATCCAATGCCTCTAACCTTCTCTTGTATTCTAAAAGCCTTAACAACTGCAGGTAAAGATTTAGGAACTCCTTCTAAAACAGAGTTTTTTCCTTCTTTGAGTTTTAATTTTTCCCAATTTTCTTTTACTTGTTTCTCATCTTTTACTTTAACATCACCATAAATATGCGGATGACGATGAATTAATTTATCACATATTCCGTTTAATACATCAGAAATATCAAACTTTTCTTGTTCAGAGGCAATTTTGCAATAAAAAACAATATGTAGCATTAAGTCTCCAAGTTCTTTTCTTATTTCATCGCTATCTTTATCTAAAATAGCGTCTGAGAGTTCATACATTTCTTCAATAGTTAAATATCTTAAACTTTCCATAGTCTGTTTTTTATCCCATGGACATTCTTCTCTCAATTTATCCATTATAGAGACTAAACGAATAAATGCGTCAGCTTTTTTTTTCATTTTTAAAGATTTTCAGCAAACATAATTAAATTAAATATAGAAAGTAAACCTTATATTTGGCGCATGAAATTATTTCTAATCACAGTTGTAATGATGGCCTTTGTATTTGCTGCAATTGCAATTAAGATATTACTCAAAAAAAACGGAGAATTTGCTGGAACCTGTGCAAGCCAAAGCCCTTTTTTAAATAAAGAGGGAGAATCTTGTAGCTATTGTGGTAAATCTGCTGAAGAAATGTGTCCTAATGATTAACTATTCTTCTCTTCAAATTTGAAGAGATAAAAGTTTTAAACGCTCCATTATTTTCTGAATAAATTATGTAGGCTTCAATTTCAGGATGATTTTCTAAAAACTGTTTTGTTTTATACTTTCCCATTACCATAAAAGCTGTTGCATAGGCATCAGCAAGCATACAATCATCATGAACAACGCTAACTGACAACAAACTATTTCTAGATGGAAATCCAGTAAATGGGTCTATTGTATGTGAATACTTAACCCCATTCTCGATAAAAAATTTTCTATAATTTCCCGAGGTTGCTATTGATTTATCTTTAAGATTTAAAATGAATTGAAAACGATCATATTCATTAATTTTCTCCAAAGGCTTGTCTACCCCTACCTTCCATATTTCTTTATCCGCATTTAAACCTTTTGCTTTAATTTCTCCTCCAATCTCAATTAAATAATTACTAATCTTCTTATTATTAAACATTTCAGCAATAAGGTCTACTGTAAACCCTTGAGCTAAAGCATTAAATTCCAGCATCATATTTTTTGGCAAATAAATAGAATCATTTTTAAGCTTTACTTTATTAAAACCAATATTCTTTAACATCATGTTAACTTTATTTGAATCCAGATCTTCTTTAGATTCAAACCCAAAACCCCAGGCATTAGTAAGTGGCGCAATAGAGCAATCTAAAGCGCCTTGAGTCTGCTCATAAACAGTTTTAGCACATTTAAAAACAACACTAAAAAGAGAATCAACAATAATATCTTGACGAAAATTAATTTTAGAAATTACTGAATTAGGAATATATGTTGAGAGACTATTATCAATGAGATTAAGAACGCTGTCAATTTCGATTCCTAGATTAGTACCGTTATGACTTAAATATTTTATTTGAAAATAAGTCCCTTGAGTTTCTCCAATATTCGAAACTAGTACTGTAGTGTTTTTCTCAGAGGAACAGGATGATAAAATACTAAGAATTAGTATATAAATCGCTCTCATAAATTTCATATAATTAACGAATCAAATGAATTTTCCCAACTTCTTGATGCTTCCAACCTTCAAAATCTTGAAAATAAATTTCATATATATATGTTCCCATCGGAAGTTCGTTTCCTGTTCTAAAGTTAAGCCCATTCCACCCATTAGTATTTGACAAACATTTTAAATCGTCTATATCATTAGTTTGATAAACTAAATTTGAATATCTATCAAAAATATTAAAATAAAATGTTTCTGTTAAAACTCCATTATAGGACAAACAGAAATAGTCATTAAATCCATTATTATCTGGTGTAAAGCTATTTGGAATATAAATCCAAAACTCATTTTCTATCCATATTTGTCTAACTGCAGTATCACGACATCCAGCAGCATCAATAGCTATAAGCTGGACCTCAACGATACCAATTGAATCGTCATACATATGTGAAGGGTTAGGCTGATTATATTTTAATGTTTCATCTCCAAAGTCCCAATGCCAATTAACGATATCTCCTATAGATTGATCAATAAATTGTATAGTTGTGTAAAGAATATCTAAAGTATCTGAAGAGGTGCTGAATATTGCTTGTGGAGCTATTTGAGTAGCAACAAATGCAGAGCCAGAACACCAACCAATTTCATTAGCATCATAAAAGGAAGAAAGCGTATACACACCATTTAAATTAGAAGAAATAATATATGGATTATTACTAGTTATTATTGGAACCTGATTCTGACCATCAATAGCGTAAGTGAATGAAAAAGGTGCAACTGCATCGGTAAATGAAACCTTAATTTGAGCATTGTTATTAGTATTTGAACATAAAGTATCACTACCAGAAATAAATGCTGTTAATGGGGGTTTTGGATAGGTCTTTAAAATACACGAATCATTTTGATTAGCAAAAAAACTAGTTGTAAGAGAATTAATTGTAATTAAATTATTGTTAGTATGCCATTCTTCAAATAACCAGTTAGGATCAATTTGAGCAGCTATGTTCACTAAATCTCCAACAATAAATTCTTTTTCTATAGGAGATGTTAAGTTTTGACCATCTATTGTAATATTTCCAGATCCAACATTATTTATAGCAAAAATAATTTTAATACCAAGTTGCTTTGTAATTACAGAATCTGTAAAAAGAGTATCACAACCATCAGTCACAAATGATGATTGAAAAAACACACCAGTGTCTAATGGGTTATATACTACTTCACTCGAGTATACTGTATCTATAGAATTGTTATATGTAAAACTTCCTGGAATCATACTCATTTTCCAAACAAAAATATCTTTCTTGCGATTTGTAGCATCTAGATTTATCCCGTCAAAATCAGCAATATCTTCAAAGAAACCTACAGCATAAACATTACCAAAACCATCAGCACATATATCATTAGCTCGATCGTCATCATCAGTATTAGAGCCTGCTAATTTAGCCCATAACCAATCTCCAGTATTTGTTGAACCATCAAGTTGAGCTACCCATGTAGACATAGTGGTATCTGCTAAAATTTGCGGTGGAACAATTAAATTATCAGAAAACTTGGTAGAATCTCCTGCAGAACCTCCAGTTGTTCCACAAACAAAAACTTGTTTATTATTATCAACAGACATTTGATATGATTTATCTGTCCCAGAACTTCTTGCTCTTTTTGCCCATTTCCACTGACCTTGATTATTCATTTTTGCAACAAAAACATCTCTCTTTTGTTTATGACTTAAAGTATCACTTCCATTAGAGGCATTAGCACCAGAAAAAACCATAGGGTTTCTATATTCTCCTGTTATATATACATCGTCACAAATATCTATTGCTATACTATTAGCTCTATCAGATTTATTACTTCCAATCTTATCTGCCCAAAGCCAATTACCATCTTTATCCATTTTAAATATAAATGCATCCCATTCTCCATTTGAAGTTAATGAATAGGGGCCATAATCTGCAGTATTCTCAAAACCTCCAACACAATATATATTAGAAAAGTTATCAATTGCTATTCTATTATCTCTTGACCCTCTTGCATCTTTAATTCCATCAAATTTATCTACCCATAGCCAAGTACCATTTGAATCTAACTTTCCAATATACCCCATAGGTGTACAATCATTCCCCCAGTCTGGGTTTGATATTGAGAAACTATCAAAATCAGCATCATATCCGGAGAAAAATCCCGTAACATAAATAAAACCATCATCATCTACTTTAACATCATAGGAATGATCATCTGCATCATAAATAGGATAAGGACATCCTCCTGATGTATTATCTCCACCAAAACCAATTACCCAAGCAGGGTTCCCATCCTTATCAATCTTTGCTAGCAAAGAGTTATCATGGTTATTTCGTTGAGCTCCAGGAACATTTATAGTATTTGGCCCACCACGTACACCTAAATAATAAGAGCTCCAAAAGGTTCCAGTAATGAAGACATCACCTCCAGGGGTAACATGCATCCCTAATGCTCTATCATCACAACAACTATTTTCTTGATTACCACCAGGAACGACCCATAAAACATTTCCATTTGAGTCTAATTTAGCAACAAAATTCTCCTTATTAGTACCATTATTTGGATTATTTACCAGAGAAATTTGAGCAAAATCTGCAGCCGAATTATAATACCCACTGATATAAATGAAACCAAGTGAATCAGTACCAATTGAAATTCCTTTATCAGATTCTATACCACCAAAAGATTTTACCCAATCAGTTGTTTGAGCACTTGAATAATTAAAAAAAATACTAAAAAATATTATTAAATAATACTTCATGAAATTAGTATATCACTTGTATTACTCCGGTTTTAGAGAAAGGAAAGTTATCATCTCCAATAAGGTCAATTTGATAGATATATTTATCCTGTTTGACTTTATTGCCTTTGTAATATCCATCCCAAAATTTATTGATTTCATTTGATTCAAATAATAGCTCTCCCCATTTATTTAATATTTTTAAATTGAAAGATTTAATATATTGGCCATAAATTACAAATAGTTCATTATGCATATCTGAATTAGGACTAAAAGAAGTAGGAATATATAATTCTGATCTATTTGCAATATTTATTATAGATATTTCAGAATAATCTGAACATCCATTAAAATCTACTACTAAAACATAATATTCTCCTTCGTCGGTAATATTAATAAAAGCATCGTTACTAATTATCTCTTCATTAATATTATACCATTCATATGAAGAATATAGTTCACTAAGCTCAAGTCTTAAAGTATCTCCTTGGTATAAAAGATAATTATCAATTAAAATATCAGGTGATGGATTTTCAGAAACAGAAATATTTGCATTTCCACTAATCTCAGCAGTACACATATTATTATCTTTAGCTAATAATATCTCATAATTTCCTGGCTCTGAAGAATTATAACTAAAATAATTTGTTAAAATATTAGACTCAGTAATAGTATCATTTTGGTTAATAAAAACAAGACTCCAAGGAAGTAAACCAATATAATTAACCTCTATACTAACACTACCATTATTACAAATATTCCCTCCTCCACTCATAATGGCAGATGGGGGACTATCCTCAATAATCTCAATAGTATCACTAGCAATACATCCAGTGTTATTATCAGTTACTGTTAAAGAATAAACACCCTGGCTAGCAGAGAGCGATGAAGAAGTTAAAGAATTATTCCATTGAAAACTATAATTTCCAGATCCTCCTGAAACAATAGGGTCTAAAAGAAAAGTTGTATTACAAGGAATTGATTGATTAGTTCCAAAATTAAATGTTGGAGCAGGCTCGGAAATTACTGTTATGGTATCTGATATTACAGGACACCCCAATGATGTAGCTGTTACCCAATAGACTCCATCGGCTACATTAATATTAGAATTAGTGCTTATTACATTCCCCGTGTTATCATACCACTGATATGTAGCTCCAACTCCACCATCTGCTGTAAGAGTAACCGTAGAGTTACAAGGGATATTCATTGTAGTAGAATCAATTCCTAGATCATCAACAATATTTAGAATTGGAGAGGCAAAACTACCAGCTTTTAGCCAAACGAAAGAACTTAATCCAGAATCTGAACCATCAGCTATAGCAATTCTAATATGATAAGATTGTCCACATTGTACCAATGCCTCAGCAGTTAAAACTGTAGTATATCCATCAGCACTGGCAATTGTATCTAATCCATTAGAATTATCTACAAAATATTGATCGTTAATAGGAGTTACACTGTTAACTGATGAAATTGTTATTGGAAGTGGGGGATTAGAACCTGGAACAATAGCTAAATTTACAGAACCATTTGGATGATTTGCAGGCGAAGAATATGGACCTGTTATTCCTGGACCAGAGAGAAAAAAACCGAAAACATCATTATAAACTGAATTTTCAAAGGCAAAATACTCTTCAGATCCAAAAACATAATCAAAACTAAGTGAATCTGAAGTGGTAATAAAATCAAATTCTAATATTGCTACATCATTAATACTACTAACAGTAAAAGAATTTGTGTATGGGGCTGGCAATAATGGTGGCACAGAATTAGCTACAGCTAATAAATCGGGGTCCGTTACAACATTAGCAGGCATACCACCAAAACCTGTATAGTTTGGGTCTAATTCGTCAATATCTCCAGTAGACATAACAATACCTTTATTTAAACCAAGACTTGTATTAATAGCTCCAAAAAATCCAATTTGCATACTATCGCCCTGGTATGCATGGTTAGAAGCAACAATACCTCCTCCTAATAAAACATTGTCAATTAAAAAAGTTGAGTTATCATAAGGTGCTGTCTTATCAATTGTAATTTGAGCATATGAAAGCTGACAGCAAATTATCGTGAAGAATAGAATATTTTTCATCTTAAGGCAAATTTAAGAAATTTATAAAAATATTCAATCAATTACTTAGACAATTACTTAGATAAGATTATTACTTACTTTTCGTTTGAGGACTGATTTTTATACATTTCTGAATATGAGCCATTTTTATCTATCAGCTCATCATGACTTCCTTGCTCTAAAACAGCACCATTTTTTAAAAGGATAATTTTATCAGATTGAATAATTGTAGATAATCGATGTGCTATAATAATAGTTGTTCTATTTTGAGATAATTTAGCAAGAGCTTTTTGAATTAGCTCCTCAGTCTCCGTGTCTATAGAAGCAGTAGCCTCATCTAAAATTAATATTTTTGGATTTCTTAAGTAAACCCTTAAAAAAGCTATTAGCTGTCTTTGACCTGAAGAAAGCGTCACACCTCTTTCTCCAACAATATAATCATATGAATTTGGCAGAGATTTAATAAAATCATGAACTCCTATTTGCTTAGCAGCATTTATAATATCTTCTTTTTGAATTGTATCATCATAGAGCGTTATATTATTAAACAAGGAGTCAGAAAATAAAAAGACTTCCTGCTGAACAAGAGCAATATTTTTTCTTAAAGAAGATAGTAACAAGTCTTTTATAGGGATTCCATCTAGAGTTATAGAACCTTTATTTATCTCATAAAAACGATTTAAAATTCTAATAATTGACGATTTTCCAGAACCTGTCTGCCCAACTAAAGCTAACATTTTTCCAGATTCAATATCAAAATTTAAGTCTTTCAATACCCAATTATCATTTTTATATGCAAACCATACATTTGAAAAAGAAATACTTCCTTTTAGATTTCCTATTTCAAGAGTTCCTGTGTTAGTGATTTTTTCTTCTGTATCTAAAATTTTAAAAACTCTTTCAGAACCAACAATTCCCATTTGTAAAACATTAAACCTATCAGCAAGTTGTCTTATTGGTCTAAACATCATATGAATAAATAAAATAAAAGCTATTATTTCACCAGGTGTAATTGTATTTTCAGATAAAATATTTTCTCCACCATACCAAACAATTAATCCGATTGATATAGCAGAGAGCACCTCTACAATAGGGAAAAAAACAGCATAGTAAAAAATAGATCTCAAGTGAGCATCTCTATGCTCAACATTAATTTCTTCAAACTTTTTATACTCAGCTTTTTCCCGATTAAATATTTGAACAATGTTCATGCCAACTAAATGCTCTTGAACAAAAGAATTTATATTAGAGACTTGAGTCCTTACATCTTGAAAAGATGTTTTAATATTTCTTTTAAACCAACTTGTAGCAATCAGCAAAACAGGGATCGTCATTAATGCTATTATTGTTAATCTCCAATCAGTATAAAACATAACAGCAATAACGATAACAAGCTTTAAAATCTCAGCAATAATTACAAGCAAGCCTTGAGAGAAAATATCTGCAATAGTTTCAATATCAGAAACAGCTCTAGTTACTAAAGTACCAATCGGGGTGTTATCAAAATAAGTCATTTTGAGAGATAAAATATGTTTAAATATTTTCTTTCTCAAATCTAAGATTACATGCTGCCCTATCCAATTAGAGAGATACATATAAAAAAACTGAATAAAACCTTCAACAAATAATAAAGAGACTAGTAAGATTGTAATTCTAAAAAGATTTTTCGAGTCTTCTATTAAAATAAAATTATCAATAGCGTAATTAATAAGCATTGGTCTTGCTGGCCCTAAAAAAGATAATATTATAGCAGATAAAGCTGCAATAGAAAATTGTAACTTATAAGGCTTTGCAAAGACTATAACTCTTTTTAAAAGAGGGATATTTAAAACCTCTCCAGTCTTATTCTTTTTCATCTAATATACTTTTTGGGTATTCAACATTTGTTAAAAACAATCCTTTAGCTTGAACAGAAAAGCCTGCAGAAGATCTGTTTTTGGATAAAATAATATCTTTTATATCGCCTGGCTTTATCTTCCCCTCACCTATATTAATCATTGTTCCAACGATAGCTCTAACCATATTTCTTAAAAATCTATCAGCCCTAATTGTAAAACATAATTCACCTTCAACCCTTTTCCATTTAGCTAGATCAATTTTACAATTATTAGTATAGTTTTGTGTGTGTAATTTAGAAAAAGAGGTGAAATCTTTTTCTCCTATTAAGTATTTACAAGCTTCTTGCATTAATTCAACGTCTAGTTTTCTAAAATAATTCATTGAATTTTTATTAAAGGGATCCTTTGTTGTTGAAATATGATATTTATAAGTTCTTCTAAGCGCTGAAAATCTAGCATGAGAGTCTTTATTAACCTTGAAAATCCTTTTAATAGTAATATCATCATTTAAGAAACCATTAAGTTTATTTTTTAATAAAGAAATTTCAAAATCAGCACTAAAATCAAAGTGAGCATAAAGCTGATTAGCATGAACTCCAGCATCAGTTCTTCCAGCACCTACAACTTCAATCTTAGTATTTAAAATCTTTGATAAAGCTGTATTTATTTCTTGTTGTACAGTATTAGCATTAGGCTGAACTTGCCAACCATGATAATTAGTGCCATCAAAAGCTAGTTCGATAAAAAATCGCATCTTTATAATTTGAATACAAAATTAAAAAAACGAAGCTATTAAATACTAATATTAAAAATTGTTCGTTGAATTTTGATAATTAAATTCTCTACACTAATTTTGCAGCCTTAAAAAAAAATTTATAAATGATAGACAATATTAATACGGATATCAAAATCCTTAATGAAAAGATCAATAAAGAAAGTGCAATTATTGATTTACTAATGCTTGAAATGAATAAAGTAATTGTGGGTCAA
>Ga0209816_1000265_pt1 | contig 43004 bp, 45 predicted proteins | sample CoawatmetaG01DNA_FD_187509 | JGI IMG/M metagenome (GOLD analysis project Ga0209816, IMG submission 187509) | Marine microbial communities from the West Antarctic Peninsula - Coastal water metaG017-DNA (SPAdes) (version 2) | ecosystem: Environmental > Aquatic > Marine > Coastal ...
TTAAATACACACCATTAAGTGCTAAAGAAAGATTCACTGCTCTTCAAGCTGGAGACATTGATGTTCTTTCAAGAAATACAACTTGGACATTAGAAAGAGATGCTGCAATTGGTTTAGAATTTGTAGGCGTTAACTTTTATGATGGACAAGGTTTCATGGTTAGAAAAAAATCAGGAATTAAATCTGTAAATGATTTTCAAAATGGAACTAAAGTTTGCACAAACACAGGAACTACTACAGAACTAAATATGGCTGACTTCTTTAAAGCTAAAGGCGTTAGTTACGAGCCAGTTGTTTTTGAAAAAGCAGACGAAGTTGTTCAAGCTTACGATTCTGGACGTTGTGACACATACACTACGGACAAGTCTGGTTTAGCTTCTCAAAGAACTAAATTATCTGCACCAGATGATCACATTGTTTTACCTGAAACAATTTCTAAAGAGCCTTTAGGACCTGTTGTTAGAGAAGGTGATGCAACATGGGCAGATGTAGTTAGATGGTCATTAAATGTTTGGATTGAAGCTGAAGAGTATGGCGTTAATTCTGGAAACATTGACTCTATGATGGATAGTAAAAATCCAGCGATTCAGAGAATAGTGGGAGCAGAAGGCACAAAGAATGGTGCTGCTCTAAACTTGGATCAAAAATGGAGTTACAATCTTATTAAACAAGTTGGAAATTATGCTGAAAGCTATAAAAGAAATTTAGCTGACACTGGTATAATGCCTGATAGAGGTCCAAATGCACTTTGGACAAATGGCGGAATTCTTTACGTTCCACCAGTAAGATAGTAAATATTTAATTAAAAGGGGCTTTTAATTAAGCCCCTTTTTTTTTATCAAGCAATCTTTTAATGAAATTTTTAAAAAAAAATATTAAAAAATTAAACTTATTTTTAGAAAATTATCCAAAAGTAGGAATATATTTTCCTCAATTTTTAATTATTTTATTACTAGGAATTATTATTTCTTATTTTTCTATGAATGCTAGCACGAACATGGCTGCTAGAGGTATAGAAACTGGCTTTGGGTTTTTAGCAAACAAAGCATCATTCGATATTCAATTCAGCTTAATCGACTTTGATAGCAACGATAGTTATGCAAGAGCTTACTTGGTGGGTTTGCTGAATACTCTTTTGGTTTCGGGAATTGGGATTTTTTTTGCAACAGTGATCGGTTTTTTTGTAGGAGTCACTCGTCTATCATCTAATATTTTGGCATCTAAAGTTGCTGAGGCATATATAGAAATTTTTAGAAACATTCCTTTATTATTGCAAATATTTTTTTGGTATTTTGCTATTTTGCGTTTATTACCTTCATCAGACAATTCGTTAATTCTTTTTAATTTTGTTTTTGCTAACATTAAAGGAATATACGTTCCTAGATTTGTATGGGAAAATCTTAATCATTTTGCTTATGGTTTTTTATTTTCTATCCTAGCTATTTATTTATTTGTTTCTTTTTCAAAAAAAAAGCAGGAGAAAACTGGAGTTCAAGTACCAACATTTACCACGTCTATATTCATTTTTTTTACAATTAACCTTATAGTAATCTATTTTGGAAACGTGGGTTTGTCCTTATCGTACCCTATATTAGAAACTAATAGGGGTTTGTACAATTATATGGGCGGCGTTTCTGTTATACCAGAACTCATAGCTCTAGCTTTCTCATTATCACTTTATACATCTACCTTTATTGCAGAGTGTGTGAGAGCAGGAATTCTTGGAATTGACAAAGGTCAGAAAGAGGCTGCAGCATCTATTGGTCTATCAAAAAGTCAAATTCTTAAATTAATAGTTATTCCTCAGGCTTTAAGGATAATTATACCTCCTGTTACAAACCAGTATTTAAATCTAACAAAAAATTCCTCTCTAGCCGCAGCAATTGCCTATCCCGATATTGTACTAGTTTTTGCGGGTACAGCTTTAATGCAGACAGGAAAGGCTATTGAAATTGTTTCAATTACTATGCTTACATATTTGACTTTAAGTGTTTCTATCTCGCTAATTATGAACTGGTATAACAAAAAAAACTCAATAGCTGAAAGATAACAATGAATTTTACTAATTGGAGCAGAAAAAATCTATTCGCAAATTGGAAAGACTCCCTTTTAACAATTACAATTTTGTATCTTTTTTATGTATCAATACCCCCGCTATTAAACTGGGTTTTTTTAGACGCCACTTTTTTTGGTGACAGCAAGAAGGATTGCACTGGTGGTGGAGCTTGCTGGGTTTTTATTAATGTTTGGATTAAAAGATTTACATACGGCATGTACCCAAATGATCAAATTTGGAGAATTAATTTAGCCTTTGTTATTTTCTTTATTTCAATAGGCTCTTACTTTTTTGTTAGTTCAAAAATAAAGAAGTATATTTTTATTTTTTTAACTTTAGTTTTTCCATTTTTGGCAATTTTTTTATTTCATGGAGGATCTTTGGGTTTGGAAGAGGTGGAGACAAGAGTTTGGGGAGGTCTTTTTTTAACTTTATTTATATCCGTTTTTTCTATTATTTTTTGTTTTCCAATAGGTGTTTTGTTGGCCATGGGAAGAAGGTCTAACCTCCCTGTAATTAAGTATTTTTCTATTGGTTTTATTGAACTATGGCGCGGTGTGCCATTGATTACTGTTTTGTTTATGGCTGCAGTTATGTTCCCAGTTTTTTTGCCCAGTGGTACCAATTTGGACAAACTAATTAGAGTGATTATAGCAATCACGTTATTTGAATCTGCCTACATCGCTGAAGTAGTCAGGGGAGGCTTGCAAGCTATACCACGAGGACAATACGATGCTGCAAATTCTATTGGAATGGGTTACTGGAAAAGCCATCTCCTAATCATTTTGCCCCAAGCATTAAAAATTGTTATTCCTGGAGTGGCAAACACCTTCATAGCATTATTTAAAGATACGCCATTAATTCTTGTGGTTGGTTTGATGGAACTGCTTGGTATGGTCAATATGGCAAAAACAAATCCTGCATGGCTCGGTTTAGCTACCGAAGGTTATGTGTTCGCGGCGTTTGTCTATTTTATTTTTTGTTTTTCTATGAGCAGGTATAGCCTAAGCTTAGAAAATAAGTTAAAAACTACCAATTAATATGTCAAAAATTATAGAACTTAAAAGTGTCAATAAATGGTTTGGTGACTTTCAGGTCCTGAAAGACATCAATTTAACTGTGTCTTCTAAGGAAAAAATAGTTATTTGTGGCCCTTCAGGATCCGGTAAATCTACTCTTATTAGGTGTATTAACCGTCTAGAAGAGCACCAGAAGGGTGACATTGTGGTTGATGGGATTACTTTAGATGCAAACACAAAAAATATAGAAAAAATTAGAAGTGAAGTTGGAATGGTATTTCAGCAGTTTAATCTATTTCCACATTTATCAATTTTAGACAATTGTACTTTAGCTCCTATTTGGGTGAAAAAGAAATCCAAAAAAGACGCTGAAGAATTAGCGAATCAGTATTTAGAAAAAGTTCAAATTGTAGATCAGGCTAAGAAATTTCCAGGACAACTATCAGGTGGTCAGCAGCAAAGAGCTGCAATTGCTAGAGCACTCTGCATGGAGCCAAATATAATGTTATTTGATGAGCCTACTTCTGCACTAGACCCAGAAATGATCAAGGAAGTTTTGGATGTGATGGTAGATTTAGCCAAGGGTGGAATGACGATGTGTGTGGTAACACATGAAATGGGATTTGCTAAAGAAGTAGCGGATAGAGTAATTTTTATGGATGAGGGCAGTATAGTTGAAGAGAAACCTACGGATCAATTCTTCAACAATCCAGAAAATGAAAGAACGAAGCTTTTCTTAAGTCAAATCTTAAACTAACCAATCTGGATAAGGTAAGTTTTTTGATTTTAAAAAACTAACATTAAAAATTTTACTAGCAGATCTAGATCCTACATCACAAAGTATTGTTACTATAGTGTTTCCAGGTCCCATTTCTTTTGCCATTTCTATAGCTCCCGCAACATTAATTCCTGAAGAAGTCCCGAGACACAACCCCTCATACTTTAAAAGATTAAAAATTACATTTAACGCTTTTGTGTCGTCTATTTGATAGGCATAATCCACAAGTGTATTTTCAAAATTTTTAGTAATTCTAGAAGTTCCAATTCCTTCAGTGATTGAAGATCCTTCTGATTTTAGGTCTTTTTTTTTTACAAAATTATAGAGTGATGAGCCAAATGGATCACTTAATCCAATTTTTATATTTTTATTTTTTTTTCTTAAGCCTTGAGATACTCCAGCTAAAGTTCCTCCACTACCTACAGAGCAAATAAAGCCATCAACTTCGCCAGAGGTTTGTAACCATATTTCTTCAGACGTTGTTTCAATATGAGCTTGCTTGTTTATAGTATTGTCAAATTGATTAGCCCAATAGGTTAGCTTCCCAGATTCTTTTCTAATTTTTTCTGCTACAATTTTGGAATATTTTACATAATTATTAGGATCGGAGTAGGGCACTGCATCCACTTCTATAAGCTTTGCACCTAACTGTCGGATAGCATCTTTTTTTTCTTGAGCTTGTGTTTTTGGAATCACTATTACACTTTTAACACCAAAGTAGTTGGCAACTAAAGTTATTCCAATTCCTGTATTCCCGGCCGTACCCTCAACAATAGTACCTCCTTTTTCTAATTCTTTTTTATTTAATGCATCTTTAATTATATAAAGGGCAGCCCTATCTTTTACGGATTGACCTGGATTTAAAAATTCAGCTTTTCCATAAATTTTACATTTCGTAAGTTCAGAAGCTTCCTTTAAATAAATTAAAGGAGTGTTGCCAATTAAATCTATAATACTATTTTTCATATTTGTTTGATCATTTAAATCAGTTAACTATTACGATATTCTCTACTAAGCAACTTTCTTTAAATAAAATTGACTAACATCAGTATGATTTAAGGAAAATCCTGTTTCACAGTAATCAAAATAATAATTCCATATTTTATTGAAACGCTCATCAAACTTAGTATTTTTAATGGTCGGCCAATTCTCATTAAATCTTTTTTTCCATTCAATTAAAGTTTTTGCATAATCATGACCAAAATCTTTCTGATGGTATAATTCTAATTTGTGTTTTTTAAACAATTTCAGTAAAATTGATTTACTAGGAAGCATTCCTCCTGGAAAAATATATTTTTGGATAAAGTCAACATTGTCTGCATAATCATTAAATGAACCATCGTTAATAGTGATTATTTGCAAGCAAGCCTTACCTCCGTTATTGAGCGAATGGTAAATCTTATCAAAATAAGTATCCCAATATTTTTGCCCAACTGCTTCAAACATCTCAATAGAGATAATTTTGTCGAATTTTTTTTTGATCTTTCTATAGTCCAAAAGGTTTAAATCTAATTTAGTTTCTTTGGGCGATATTTTTTTCTGAACATACTCAAATTGATTTTTACTTATAGTATAGCCGCTAAAATTAGTTTTTTTATTTTGTTTTAGAATTGTATCTACAAATCCACCCCAACCAGTGCCAATTTCACAAATATGATCATCATTTTTAATATCTAAGTTCTGAATTATGTTTTGGTATTTTTTATTTTGAGCATCTACTAAATCGAGCTCTTGATTCTCATAGAGGGCAGAGGAGTAGCTCATAGTTTTATCTAGCCATTTAGAATAAAAATCATTTCCTAGGTCGTAATGAAATTCAATATTTTTTTTAGCCTGATAAATAGAATTTTTTTTAAAAAAAAACTTGATTTTCTCTAATATCTTTAAATAAAAATTAGGCTTGAGTAGAAGATTATTTTCTTTTTGATTTTTAAGTAGAACCTTCAGCACGTTATTTAGGTTGGAAGTGCTCCACTTGTTGTTAATAAAGCCTTCTGCAAAGCCAAGCTCTCCTTTCAAAATTATATCGCGAATTAAAGAAGTGTCGTTGATTGTTAAGTCGGCATTTAATCCCAACTCGCTACCTTGGTATATTCTTTCATCATTATTCTGAAATTTTACTTTTAGACATCCCCAACGAATGTTATTTAAGTAATTTTCTAGGAAATTTAGTCCAATTTTATTCATGAAAACTAACAGTATCCTTATTTTTTTTGGGTTTAAAGAAAAATTTTTTTCCTTTTTTTAAAATTTTAATTGCTTGAAAATGAATCAAAAGCATAATTTTTTGAGAAAAAAATAAATTTTTAAAAATTTCTTTTAAAAGTCCTATATTAGAAAAAGAGATTTCTTTAGTCTTAAGACCAGTTAACAATTGCATAGTTTCGTTGTTGGCATTTATTTTAAGAGTCACACATGGAAAAATACTATTCAAACTAAAGTCATATCTCATATTAGATCTTAAGAATGGAGATACATATAGTTTTTTATTTGCTGTGTGTTTTTTACTATTTTTTTTATTAATCTTAAATACGTAGCAATGCTGCTCATGATGTGTATTTTTAACTTCATATATAATAAATTTTAATTTTTTTTTACTATCAATACAAAAATAAATAGATATGGGGTTAAAAACATATCCTAAAAATCTTGGAACTGACAATAAGTATACAGTTAAATTTCCACTCAGTTTAAATTTTTTGTTTATAGTATTTTTTACCCAGGTTAAAAGATTAGCATTTTTTTTTCGTGCCCCATGATCTTTTGAATGAAAGCTTAAAATATTAAACTTATTAATTGAGAAAAAGTTTTTTTTTTCAATTAGATTATATTTTTCCAAATTAAGCATTATCGCTGGATAAGAATGAGAAAAAAAATTTTTAAAAGGTTTGGTTCGTTTATGAAAAATAGTCACTTGATAAAAATATAAGTCTTTCATTTATCTAATTTTTTTCACAATTCTTAGTGATGATTTCAATCCATCTTCATGAAATCCATATCCCTGCCATGCTCCAGCAAACCAAACTCCGTTAACGCCCTGAACTTCATTTAGTTTATTTTTTATATCTTGGGTTTTGTTGTTGAATACTGGATGCGAGTATTTAATTTTTTTTATTATTTTATTTTTTTTTATTTTATCATCACAATTAATTGAAACAAAAATATTCTTATCTATTGTGAGGTTTTGTAATAAATTCATCCAATACGTTAGTGCAAAAGTTTTTTTTCTATTAAAAAAGTTCCAGCTAGACCAATTGTTTTTATTTTTTGGCATAAGACTTGTGTCGGTATGCATAATTGCAGTATTGCTTCGGTACTTCACCATATTAAGTAATTTTTTTTGATCTATTGTAATCTTGTCTAGTATCTTTTTTGCACTATCAGTATGGGTTGCAATAATTACATGATCAAATTTATATTTTCTTCTTTTTAAGGTTGTGATGTATTTTTTTTGCTGGTTAATTTTTAACACTTTTTCATGAATAAAGTTTTCCCCCCCCACTAGCTTAAAGATTTTTTCTACATAACTCTTGCTACCGTTGGAGATTGTATACCAAATCGGTCTCTTTTTTATAATGTTGATCAATCCGTGATTTGAAAAGAAACTTAAAATAAAATGAATTTTAAAATTTTTTATTTTTCCAACTGGATTTGACCATATAGATGCACACATAGGGTAAAAATAGAAATCTAAAAATTCTTTTGAAAATTTATTCGAGGAAAGAAATTGAGAGACGGTCTCTTTACTAATTGTCTCGCTATTAATATATTCCTTAGTAATTTTATTAAACTTGAACACATCCTTTAAAACCTTCCAATATCTTAGCGTGAGACTATTTTTGCTTAAAAATATTGATTTAAAATTTTTACCTGACCATTCGTATTTTTTTTGCCTGTTTATGACTGAAAAGCTCATATTGCTAATTTGATATTTTATTTTAAGCCTTTGAATAAATTGAATGAAATTTTTGTAGTTAAAATTGTTAAAAACAATGAAGCCACTATCAACATTTACCGACTCTTGGTTTATCTTTATTGTGTGTGTGTGAGTATGACCACCTAAATACTCATTTTGCTCGAAAATTTTAACATTGAAATTTTTATACAAATAGTAAGCTGATGAAAGACCAGAAATACCTGAGCCAATAATAATTACCTTCTTTTTTGTCAATTTTTTAAATTCTTAAATGCCTCTAGAGCGGAGTTTCTTGCTTCAGCATGATTTACAATTGGAGCGTAGTAGTTTTTTTTCAAGTTAAAATTAACTTTAGATTGCTCATCTTCTGGCATTTCCCATGGCTTGTGAATATATTTTTTTGGTATTGGATTTAATTCTTTGACCCATTTTTTTACATACATTCCTTCAGAGTCAAATTTTTCTCCCTGAAGAATTGGATTAAAAATTCTAAAGTACGGAGCTGCATCAGCACCACATCCAGCAACCCACTGCCAACCTGCAATGTTATTGGGTGCATTAAAGTCTAATAAGCAATCTCTGAAATGCTTTTCACCCTCTATCCAATTAATTCGCAGATGCTTCACTAAAAAAGATGCTGTTATCATTCGAACTCTGTTGTGCATCCACCCTGTTTCAGATAGCTCTCTCATTCCAGCATCAACTATCGGGTAACCAGTCTTTCCCTGTTTCCACTTTTTTAACTTTACATTGTCCCTAACCCAATTGAATTTATCAAATTGTTTTCTTAGATTACCTGTCTGCATTTGAGGGAAGAAATTAATTAAATGATGTGCAAATTCCCTCCAACCTATTTCATTAATATATTTTCTGAATCCAATTTTTTTTTGAGAAATCTTGTAGCATTCATTAAATATTGTTTGTGATGATATCTCTCCAAAGGCCAAATATGGCGAGAGTTTAGAAGTTCCTTCTACAGAAGGAATGTCTCTATTGGTCCCGTAATCAACAATTTTTTTTTTAATAAAATCTTTTAATAATGTTTTAGCCATATCTTCACCGGGTGTCCAAAATTTTTCAAATTTTTTAAACCATTCATTTTTAGGTAATATAAGATTTAATACATCATTATTATCTTCTTTAATTGCAGATTTTTTGTATGTAATTTTTTTATTAATGAAATTCTTATTTTTTAAATACTGCTCTTCAGCATTTCTCCAATATGGAGTAAAAACTTGAAATGGTGTATTGTCTTTTTTTCTAACGCTAAAAGGATCTTGTAACAGATTGCTCTCAAATCTTTTATAATTTACATCATAAATAGTTAGATTTTTTTCAATTTCATTCTCAATTAGTTGCTCATCAGGTCTGGCAATTGCATTGTAGTAAAAATTATCTATCTTTTCACTTTTAATTAATTTTTTTATGTATTGAATTTCATTATCAGCATAAACTTTAAAAGAAATTCCTATATTATTTAATTTATTTTGAAAGTTAACTAAAGTTTTATATAGCCACCATCTTTGAGCTGATCTATTTTTAAATTTTTTTTCATCATAAATAAAGAATGCCTCAATTTTTTGCTGGATATTAGAAATGTTGTATAAGGCGGGATTGTCATCTATTCTAAAGTCCTCTCTGACCCATAAATAATTTTTTTTTTGCATATGATTTCTTATATATAAATCAAGCATTTTTTGTATAAATTTTGTAATTTAATTTCTTGCAGAAATGTCTCTTTTAGAGTTAATTAAGAGAAAAAAAAGGGGACAATTTTTCTATGAGCGCACTTTTAAACCAACATTTAGGTAAAAAACTAAGACTTAGAAGAACTTCTTTGGGTCTCACTCAAACGCAAGTAGCACAAGCAATAAACGTAACTTTCCAACAAATTCAAAAATATGAAAAAGGCACGAACGGGGTTTCTTCAGCTAGATTACTTCAGCTATCTACTTTTTTAAACGTACCAATAAAATTTTTTTTTGAAGACTATTCTAACGGTGTGGAAAAAAGCTCCGAAACTACACATTCATTAAATTTTTCTTTTATGCTAAAAACATTTAACAACTTAGAAAGTAATGAAAAAAGTGAACTACTTGAAGTTTTGAATAATCGAAGCTTACTTAAGAAAGTCATCTAATTTTTGGCTCCTCGAGCAGGACTCGAACCTGCGACCAATTGATTAACAGTCAACTGCTCTACCAACTGAGCTATCGAGGAATTTTGACTTACAATACAAATTTTTTTTTCAAAAACAATAAAAATGTGGAGGCCACGTCCAGAATCGAACTGGAATAAAAGGATTTGCAATCCTCTGCGTAACCATTCCGCCACGTGGCCATACAAATTCAAAATATTTATTAATTCTGAAAGATGTATATATATATTTTAAACACGTATAATCAATATTATGAAATTTGAAAATCAACGAAATCACATGGTTGAAAGCCAATTGAGAGCCAATTTAGTTCTCAATGAAAACATTTTAGATGCCTTTAGAGTTACGAAGAGAGAAAACTATTTTTCAGAAACCCTTAAGTCATTAGCCTACATGGACGATAATATATTTATTAGTGACAGTAGGTTTGTTTTGCGACCTTTTATATTTGGAAAGTTGTTGTGTAATTTAAATATTGGAATGGATAAGAATATTTTAGATGTGGGAAGCTCTAATGGTTATAGCTCATCTGTTCTTTCACAACTTTTTAAGAAAGTTATTTCATTAGAGGAAGATGAGAATTGTTTCAACTTTGTAACAAAAATTTGCAAAGAAGAAAATTTACAAAATATTAAAGTTATAAAAGATTCTTTCTTAGGAATAAAAAATTTAAACAAGACTTTTGATAATATTTTAATTAATGGTGAGGTAAATTCAAACCCAATTAACTTAATAAAATTATTAAATTTAAATGGTAAATTAGTTACTATTTTTAGAGAAGAGAAGCATTCTTATGCGGTTATGTATGTAAAAAAAGAAAATGATACTTTTGACAAAATAAGAATTTTTGATGCATCAGCACCACTTTTGATAAATTACAAAAGTGTAGAGCCAGTTTTTTCTTTTTAAATGAAAAACTTTGGCTCCTACAATCATTCTGCAATAGAAAATAAAATTTACAAATTCTGGGAATCTAAAAAACATTTTAAACCTATTAAAAACAAAAGTAAAAAAAAATACTTCTCAATAGTTATTCCACCTCCAAATGTAACGGGCAGTCTGCATATGGGTCACGCACTAAATAATACTATTCAAGATTTGTTAATAAGGTTTAAAAGAAACCAAGGATATGAAACTTTGTGGCAACCCGGGACTGACCATGCGGGTATAGCTACCCAGATGGTTGTGGAGAAGCAACTTTCTTTAAATGGACAGTCAAGACAATCGCTTGGAAGAGAAAAATTTATTAAAGAAATTTGGAAATGGAAGAAGAAATCAGGAAATGAAATTGTATCACAGTTAAAAAAACTAGGATCCTCATGTGATTGGAGTCGAGAAAGATTCACAATGGACAAGGGCTTATCACAAGCAGTTACAAAAGTTTTTGTTGATCTTTATAAAAAAAAATTAATTTATAGGGATTTAAAATTGGTAAATTGGGACCCTGTTTTGCAAACTGCAGTGTCTGATCTCGAAGTTGTTCAAAAAGATGTTGATGGAAAGTTGTATTTTATTAAATATAAAATTAAAGAAACTGGAGAATCGGTTACCATAGCAACAACAAGACCTGAAACTATGTTTGGAGATTCTGCTTTAGCAGTAAATCCTAAGGACAAAAGATACAAAAACATTGTCGGAAAAACGGCAATAATCCCTATTTGCAATAGAGAAATTAAAATTATTGAAGATATTTATGCCGATCCAGAGCAGGGTAGTGGCGTAGTTAAAATTACTCCAGCCCACGATTTCAATGATTTTATAGTTGGTGAAAGAAACAATTTGGAAAAAATTAATATTTTTACTGGTGATGCAAAGCTCAATGAAAATGTTCCTGCTGGTTATATTGGATTAGATAGGTTTGATGGAAGAAATAAGCTTGTTGATGAGCTAACTCAATTAAACATAATTGAAAAAATCGATAATATTAAGCATGCAGTTCCTTATGGTGATAGGTCCAATTCAATAATTGAGCCATATCTGACAGAGCAATGGTTTTTAAATGCAAAAAAATTATCGAAAGACGCAATTAACAAAGTTAAAAAAAAGCAAACAAAATTCTTTCCTAGTAATTGGTCAAAAACATATTTTCAATGGATGGAAAATATTCAGCCATGGTGTATCTCAAGACAATTATGGTGGGGGCACCAAATTCCAGTTTGGTACGCTCCAAATGGAGACAGGTTTGTTGCCAATAGCAAAAAAGAAGCTGAAAAATTAGCTAAAAAAAAATTTAAAAAGAATGTTTCTTTAAAGCAGGATGAGGATGTTCTTGATACTTGGTTTTCCTCAGCTCTTTGGTCTTTTGCTACTTTTGGCTGGCCCAAAAAAACTTACGAATTAAAAAGATTTTATAGCACATCAGTTTTGGTTACAGGCTTTGATATAATATTCTTTTGGGTTGCGAGAATGATGATGATGTCACTTTATTTTATGAAAAAAGTTCCTTTTTCAGATATTTATGTTCATGCCTTAGTAAGAGACGACAAGGGTCAAAAAATGTCGAAATCTAAAGGTAATGTTATCGATCCACTTGTATTAATAAATGAATATGGAGCCGATGCATTAAGATTTACATTGATTGCAATGTCATCTCCTGGTCGTGACGTTAAGTTAGCAAAAGAAAGAGTGAACGGTTATAAAAACTTTGTAACTAAGATTTGGAATATTTTTAATTTTTCAAAATTCAATAGTACTTTTTCAAAACCAAAAATAAATATTAAAAAAATTAATCATCCTCTTAATCTTTGGATTCTTAATGAATTTAATTTGTGCAAAAATAAAACTAATGAATGTATTGAAGCTTATCGGTTCGATGAGGCAGCTAAGCATGTATATCAATTTGTTTGGAATTTGTTTTGCGATTGGTACATAGAATTTTCAAAGCCTATTTTGTACTCTGATGACAAAAAAAATATTCAAGAGGTGAAAGATACAATGACTTATTTGCAGTCAGAAATACTCCTTTTGCTTCATCCTTTTATTCCTTTTGTAACCGAAGAGCTTTGGACTTTAACTAGTTTTAACAAGTTTTTTAAAACACCTTTAATTTCCCATGTAAGCAAAACTAATTTCAAATTATCTAAATCGCAAATTTTAAATTCAAAGAATATTAATTTATTAATTGTCTTTATATCGGAATTAAGGTCTTTAAAAGTTGCATTAGGAATTAGCCCAGGCAGTTTTTGCAGTCTTTATTTAAACGATTCTTCAAGTTCTTTTCAAAAATTAATTAAGCAAAATTTAGAAATCGTTAAAAGATTAGCTAGAGTTAAAGAAATAGACTTTTCTAAAAATATCATCTCTTCCATAATAAAAGTCCTAGTAAACGATGAAAATATTAAGGTCAAATTTGATAATGATATTAATCTTGAAGACCAAAAAGAAATTCAAATAAAAAAAATTAATAATATTAATAAAAAAATATCTATTTCTCAGCAAAAATTAAAAAACAAAGGCTTTGTAGAAAATGCTCCAAAGAATATTGTTGATAATGAAAGAGAAATGTTATCAAATTACAAAATTGATTTAGAAAAAATAAATAACATCCTAAGGAGCTTCGTATAAATATGTCAACATTCGATAAGTCAAAACTACCAAGTCGTCATACAACAGTTGGGCCTGAGAGGGCGCCACATAGGTCTTTTTATTATGCGATGGATTTAACAAGAGAAGATGTTGCCAGACCTTTTGTTGGTGTTGTCTCAACATGGAATGAAGCTGCACCATGTAACATATCTTTAATGAGACAAACTCAAAGTGTTAAAAAGGGTGTTTATGATCACATGGGTCTTCCAAGAGAATTTTGTACCATTACAGTTACGGATGGCATTGCCATGGGTCATGAAGGAATGAAGTCTTCTTTAATTTCTAGAGAAGTTATTGCAGATTCTACCGAATTGACAGTTCGTGGGCATTGTTATGATGCTTTGGTTGGCGTGGCTGGTTGTGACAAATCCCTACCTGGTTTGATGATGGCAATGTGTAGATTAAATGTTCCTAGCGTTTTTATTTATGGAGGATCGATCTTGCCAGGAAAATTTAGAGGTAAAGATGTGACTGTAGTTGACGTTTATGAAGCTGTGGGTATGTATGAAAATGGAAAAATGTCGGATGAAGATTTGTTAGAACTTGAATTAGCTGCATGTCCTAGTGCCGGTGCTTGTGGAGGTCAGTTTACAGCAAATACCATGGCCTGCGTTTCTGAAGCAATAGGTCTAGCTCTACCTTACTCATCAGGAACTCCCGCTCCATACGAAGAGAGAGATAAATTCGCATACGAAAGTGGAAAAGTTGTTATGAATCTTTTGAAGAAAAAAATAAGACCTAGAGACATAGTGACATTAGATTCATTGAAAAATGCAGCAGTTATAGTTGCGGCAACAGGAGGTTCAACAAATGCTGCTTTGCATTTACCTGCAATCGCAAATGAATGTGGTATTAAATTTGATCTAATGGATGTTGCTGAAATTTTTAAAAAGACTCCTTACCTCGCAGATCTAAAGCCTGGAGGAAAATATGTTGCTAAAGATATGTTTGAAGCTGGAGGTGTTCCTATGCTTCTCAAAACCCTGCTTGATGGTGGTTTTATCAATGGTAATTGCATTACTGTTACAGGCCAAACAATGGCTGATAATTTAAAGGATGTTAAATTTGATACAAATCAAAACGTTATGAGACCTTATACCAATCCAATTACACCAACCGGTGGAGTCGTTGGTTTGAAGGGAAATTTGGCCCCAGAAGGAGCAATTGTAAAAGTTGCAGGAATGGAAAAGTTACGTTTTGAAGGGGTTGCAAAATGTTTTGATAGTGAAGAAGAAGCCTTCAAAGCAGTTAAAGGTAAAAATTACAAAGAGGGGGATGTTATTATTATTCGGTACGAAGGACCCAAGGGAGGTCCTGGCATGAGAGAAATGCTTTCAACCACAGCTGCCATCTACGGACAAGGGATGGGAGAAAAAGTTGCCCTCATTACAGACGGAAGATTTTCTGGGGCAACAAGAGGTTTTTGTGTTGGTCACGCAGGACCAGAAGCTTTTGTAGGAGGTCCACTAGCTCTACTGGAGGATGGAGATAAGATAATCATAGACGCCGTAAAAGGAACTATCGATGTAGATTTGGATGAGCACACCTTCAAAACAAGAAAAGAGAATTGGAAACCTAGGGAATCACACTTTAACAGTGGAACTCTTTGGAAATTTAGCCAAACAGTAGGCTCGGCTAAAAATGGAGCTGTAACCCATCCGGGAGCCTCCAAGGAAAAGAGTTGTTACGCAGATATATAATTGTGAAAGTTAAACCTATAATTTTGTGTGGTGGTGCTGGAACAAGACTATTTCCAAGTTCTTTTAAGAATAATCCAAAACAGTTTATAGATTTTGGAGGATGGAACTTGTTTCAAAAAACTTTAGAGAGAATTAAAAACTCTATATATGATTATCCAGTCATTAGCTCTAATCAAAAATATGAAAAAATAATAAAATTATTTTTAACTAAATATAAAATAAAAAAGTACGATTTAGTTCTAGAGCCTTATAAAAAAAATACGGCAGCTGCTATTTTGTCATCTGCTTTATTAGATAATATTCCAAATAATCAGCCTCTTTTATTTTTACCATCAGATCAGTTAATTGAAGATGATGTCCTGTTTAACAAGGCTGTAAAAAAAAATATAAAAAAACTATCAGGTAAAAATATTTGTATTTTTGGGATAAAACCAACTGAACCATCAAGCCAGTTTGGCTATTTTTTAACAAAAAAAAATAGTGACAATGTCGTTAGTTTTGTTGAAAAACCTAGTATTAATTTAGCTAAAAAAATTATTAAAAAAAATGCCTATTGGAACTCAGGCATTTTTTATCTAAGAAAAGATTCGTTAATCACTCATTATAAGAAAAACCAACAATCTCTTTTAAAGATTTGTTTAAAAGCTGTTCAAAAATCCAAATATAAAAAATCTACCTACAAGCTTCACAAATCCTCGTACGCAAAAGCTAAAGAAATTTCTTTTGACTATGCTATTTTAGAAAAATCTAAAGATATTTTTGGAATTAAGCTAAATCTACTTTGGTCTGACTTGGGTAGTTGGAGAGCTATTACCCGATTATTTCAAAGAATCAAAAACAAATACTATAAAAAAGAAAACACTTTTTTAAAGCCATGGGGAAAGTATTTTAATCTACATCGTGGTGAGGGTTTTTTAATTAAAGAGCTAGTAGTAAATAAAAAATCTTCCACTAGTCTTCAAAAACACAAGCATAGAGCCGAGCACTGGACTATCACAAATGGAAAGCCAAAAGTAACAATTGATAAGAAAATAATTTATCCAAACGTTAATGAAACAATCTTTATCCCTTTGGGTTCCGTCCACCGTGTTGAAAATAATTTTTCCAAACCAGTAAAAATTATAGAAGCACAAGTTGGAAAAATATTAAAAGAATCTGATATAACTAGATATGCAGATCAATACAATCGTATTAAATAAGAGCACACCTTATAGGCACATGATCTGATGGTCTTTCATTATCTCTTGTAAATTTATCAATTTCTATAATCTTTAGATCGTTAACCATAGAGTCTGAGACAAGATAGTGATCAATTCTTAATCCTTTGTTTCTTTGCCAAGAGCCCTGCTGATAGTCCCAAAATGTATATTCCTTTGACTCTTGATTAAATAATCTAAAAGCATCTTTGAATCCAACATTCAGAAGTGATCTAAATTTTTTTCTAATTTCTAATTTAAACAAAGCGTCATTTTCCCAATCGTCTGAATTTCCCACGTCTTCTTCACTTGGAATAACATTGAAATCACCTGTTATAATTATATGTTTATTTTTTTTTAATTTTTTAACTATAAATTTTTCAAAAGTATCCATCCATTTTTTTTTATAATCATACTTTTCAGAGTTAATAGGATTCCCATTTGGTAAATAAATAGAAACTAAAAGAAATTTTTTATTCTTATGGGGGACTTCAGCAGTTATGCATCTTGATTGGTTCAGCGGGTCTTTGAATTCGGAAGTTGATACGGTGAGTTCTTTTTTTGAAATTATAGCAACACCATTGTATGATTTTTGACCAAAACTATAAGAATAATAACCTGCTTTTTTAAATTCCTCGAAGGGAAAATTTTTATCTTCAGTTTTGATTTCTTGAAGAACTAAAATGTCAATTTTTTTCTTCTTAAGATAATCTTTAACCTGATCAATCCTAATTCTTACTGAATTTATATTCCAACTAGCTATATTCATTAAATAGAAAATGAAGTGCCACAACCACAAGAGCTTTTAGCCTTAGGATTCTTTATTTTAAATGATTTTTCTATAAGTGTGTCATGATATTCAAGTGTAGAGCCAGCCAAAAATTCTAAGCTAGTTTTGTCAATAACTAGATTATTCGATTTAATATCATCTTCTTGAATTTTGGAATCAATAGTAAAATTGTATTTAAAACCTGAGCATCCGCCACCCTCAACAGATATTCTAAAAAAAGATCCTTCAGTTTCATCGCTTAAAAGATTGCAAATTTCTCTTTTGGCTCTTTCGTCAATTTCGATATTAATTTGCATGAGTATTTGAAATAAATATTATATACAATATATCCTTAATGAATACATCCGTAGATAATTACAATAATATTTTAAAGCCGTACGCTTCAAATAAAGCCAATTATCAAGGTAGATTTTACGAAGAATCAGAATCGATTTATAGATCAGAATACCAGCGAGATAGAGATAGGGTAATACACTGCTCTTCATTTAGAAGACTTAAGCACAAAACGCAGGTATTTGTTTATTATGAGGGAGATCACTTCAGAACAAGGTTGACGCATTCGCTTGAGGTATCTCAGGTAGCAAGATCCATAGCTAGATATATGGGTTTGAACGAGGATTTGTGCGAGACCTTGAGCTTAGCACACGATCTTGGCCACACACCTTTTGGTCATGCTGGAGAAGACGTGCTTTCAGAATGCATGTATGCTTACGGTGGATTTGATCACAACATTCAATCATTGAGAATTCTTTTGCTCCTTGAAAATATTTATGAAAAATTTTCAGGTTTAAATTTGAGCATCAATACAATAGATGGTTTGCTTAAACATAACGGCCCAACAAGTGATCAAAAAAAAGTTTTATCACTTCTGCCAGACTTGAAAAAATACAAAATAAACTTAAATACTTTTGGCTCTTTAGAAGCGCAGGTAAGCTCTTTATCAGACGATATAGCTTATAATAATCATGACATTGATGACGGCTTAAGGGCTAATTTTTTTACAATAGATGACCTGAGAGAAATACCTATTTTAAAAGATATAATTAAAGAGACTTATGATAAAAACTCTAAAAAAAATAATTACAAGCTTGTTAGAAGATTAATAGATTACATGGTTACGGATTTAATAGAAACTTCAAAAAAAAATATTGAATCAAGCAAGATTTCTTCCTTAATTGATGTCTGCAATTCCAATTCACAAATTGTTAATTTTTCCGAAACAACTAAAGATTTAATTAAGAATATTAAATCTTTTTTGTTTTTAAATATGTACAAACATCCCCACATCCAGAAATGGTCAGACCAATCAAAAGTAATTATTGATAAGATATTTTCTTATTACGTTAAAAATTACTCAAAAATTGAAAAAAATTTTAATAATAAAGAAAGCAGAGAAAGAAACATAAGCGATTATATTTCTGGAATGACCGACAAATATGCCATTGACCTATACAATTCGATTAAATGAATATTTTTAAATTATATAAAGATAAATTTTGCGAGCTATTAGAAGCAAATCAATACGTTTGTAATTATGAAAAAATATCTATTGACCCTCCAAAACAAGCAACTTTTGGTGATCTTGCTTTTAATGCACCTTTAATTTTAGCTTCAGAAACTAAAAAAAATCCTTTAGATTTGGCAAATGAACTTTCAGAACTTATTAAAAAAAATTTTAATGAATTTGAAACGATTGAAGTTGCTAAACCTGGATTTATTAATTTAAGACTAAAAAATAATTTTTGGTATAAGTACCTTTTTGATTTTACCGATAGCAAAGGCGTTCTTTTTTCTAATAAAAAAAAAATAAATATTGAATATGTTTCTGCAAATCCTACTGGACCGCTTCATGTGGGGCACTGCAGAGGTGCAATTTATGGAGATGTTTTGGCAAATTTGCTAGCATTTGTTGGTAACAATGTAACAAAGGAATATTATATAAATGATTACGGAAATCAGATTCACATGTTTGCAAAATCTGTATTTGCGAGACTTCAAGAAATTAAAGAAAATATTCCATTCCCTTTAAGTCAAGGTCTTTATCCGGGCGATTATCTGAAAGAGATAGCAAATAACTTAATTAAAAAAAAACTAGTTAACGATATTTCTGATTATGCATCAATTAAAGATAAAGTTGGTGAGGCAGCAATGTCAGAAGCTATGCTTATGATTAAGGCGGACCTTCTCTCCCTTGGTATTAAACACGACTTGTTTGTCTCTGAAAAAGAGATCGTTTCTAAAAATTTAGTTTCCAAAATAATTAAAATTCTAGGTCAAAAAGATTGTATCTATGAAGGTATTTTGCCAAAACCTAAAGGTAATGAAAACGATGAATGGGAGCCAAGAAATCAGCTTCTTTTTAAGTCAACAAAATTTGGTGATGATGTAGATAGGGCCCTTAAAAAATCAGATGGCACTTGGACTTACTTTGCAAATGACGTTGCGTACCACGGACACAAGCTAGAGAGAAAATTTGACAAATATATAAATGTTCTTGGTGCTGATCACGCTGGTTATTTAAAAAGATTGAAAGCTTGTGTGGATGCACTATCGAACTCTAAGGCAGATTTTGAATGCAAGGTATGTCAATTAGTTAAGCTCTTTAAATCTGGAGAACCCTATAAAATGTCGAAACGTGCTGGAGATTTTATCACTGCAAAAGAATTAATTGATGCCGTTGGTGTAGATGCTGTACGTTTTATGATGATTTATAGAAGCAATGACAGTCAGCTAGATTTTGATTTTGATTTGGTAACGGAAAAAACTAAAGAAAACCCTGTTTTTTATGTTCAGTATGCCTCAGCAAGAATTCATTCAATACTTAGAAAAGTTAATTTGGAGGATGATTTGTTTAAAAAAGATTGCTTAGAATTATTAAATACAAACGTTGAAATTGATCTTATAAAAAAACTTTCTTTGTGGCCAAAAACAGTAGAAGTGGCTGCTAAAAACTTGGAGCCTCATAGAATTCCTTATTACCTATACGATTTAGCATCATCTCTCCATTCTTATTGGAATTTAGGAAAAGAAGATTCTAAGTTTAAAATTATAGAAAATCCAAATGAAGAATTAATAAAAGCTAGAATCTTTTTGTTAAAAAAAATTCTAACAGTGATTAAATCGGGGCTATCTATCTTGGGTGTAAACGCACCTCATTCAATGTAATGTACTTAACTATTGTCAAATTACTTTCTCTATTTTTTTTTCTTTTATTTTTTTTTTATAATATAAATTATTATAAATCCGATGATTTTAAATCTAAACTTTCTAATACACGAAGTTATTACAAAATGTTTATTGAAAACTATGGATTTAAATTAAAAAAAATAGAAACTAATAAAAATTATAAAATTTTCATCGACAATTCGGAATATTTTAAAAAAAGTGAAAAACAACCAACGTTTTGGGAGTTAATTAAATAAATGACCATATTGCAAAAGCAAGCAATTCTTGGTGTCTCTGGAAGTTCACTTACGAAACAAGAATATATTTTGTTTAAAAAATATTTGCCAATTGGATATATAATTTTTTCTAGAAATATAAAAAGTCTTCTGCAATTAAAAAACCTTATTACACAATTAAAATCTATTAATTCACAAAGAAAAACACTTATCATGATAGATCATGAAGGTGGTCGCGTGAATAGATTCTCAAAATTTTTTAATCAATCAAAGTTTGCTGCAAAAAATTTTGGGGAATCTTATACAAAAAATAAAAAAGTTTTCTTTAAAGACATGGCAAATTTTATTACCTTTAATTCTAATTTATTTCATTATTTAGGTGTTAATTTAGTTGCAGCACCAGTGCTAGACTTGTTTTATGAAAACAAATCTAAGGTTGTGGGTGATAGAGCTTATTCGCATAATCCGAGATATGTGAAAGCTATAGCTGATATTGTAATTAAAAAATATAGAGAAAGAAATATTATGACAATTGGCAAACATGTACCAGGTCATGGCTTGTCAGATAAAGATTCTCATTTTTTTTTACCCAAGATTAGAAAGGATAAAAAATTCTTACTAAAAAATGATTTTGCCGCGTTCAACAAGGTACAGTCTGATTTCTTAATGACTGCTCATATTGTCTATGAAGCTTATGACAGCCTTAATCCCGCAACACTTTCAGAAATCGTTATTAATGATTTAATTAGAAAAAAATTAAACTATAAAGGACTTGTAATGTCAGATGATATTTCCATGAAAGCACTATCTGGATCTATTAATGATTTAACTGACAAATGCTTAAATGCTGGTTGTGATATCATTCTTCACTGCAATGGAAATTTGAACGAAATGACCAAATTATTAAATTTATTACCGCTAGCACCAAATAGCTTGTTAACCAAAATTATTAAATTGTTTGATTATACTGAATAATTTAGTAGGTTTTTTTATGCAAGAGAATCAAGCAGAAAAATTTAGCAATAATTTCAAATTAAATGTTGATAATTATGAAGGACCGCTAGACCTTCTTTTGGACATGGCAAAAGCTCAAAAAGTTGATTTGATGCAAATATCCATTGTTCAATTAGCGGACCAATACATAAATTATGTCAATGAAATTCAAAATAATTTAGAGTTGGCAGCTGATTTTTTAGTTATGGCCTCTTGGTTGGCTTACCTAAAATCTAGGTTGCTATTACCTGACGAATCCGAAGACGAATTTTCCGCTATCCAAATGGCTGAAAAACTAAAGCTTCAATTGAGAAAACTGGAAAGTATCAGACTTCTTTCTGACCAACTAATGGTTAGGCCCAAATTAGGTTTTGATGTTTTTATGAGATCAATGAGAGAGGGCATAAAGCCTATCAACAAATCCGAATATAATGTTTCTTTATACGAATTAATCAAATCTTATGCTGACTTTAAAAAAAAACAAAATTTTTCATCAATTAGCATTGGAAAATTACCAGTATACACTATGGAGGAAGCTCTCAAAATGATTACTAAAATGTTTGATAAGATAAAAGAATGGTGTGAGATAAAAACCATTATTCCTAATAGTTTTTTAAAAACCAAGAAATTAAAAAAGTCAGGACTTTCGGGAACTTTTGCTGCAAGTTTAGAGTTGGTTAGAGAAGGTAAGCTAATGATAAAGCAAGAAAAAATTTTTGAAAATATTTTTATTAAAACAAAATAATAATTTATATGACTGTTATAGATAAAAAAGAAAAAAAAATAATTGAAGCTTTTTTGTTTGCTGCAGATGAGCCCCTTGATATTGAGACGCTGCAATCCAAAGTTAAAAAAAATACCGATGTTTTAAAAATTTTAGAACAGCTACAAGTTGACTATGAAGATAGGGGTATAAATTTAATAAAGCTTGTTAATCGCTGGTCTTTCAGAACTTCAATAGATCTTGCCGAGCAATTGCGTGAAGAAGTCACGAGTCAAAAAAAACTTTCTAAAGCAGCTATAGAAACACTCTCAATCATCGCTTATCATCAACCTGTTACCCGATCTGAAATAGAGGAAATTCGTGGTGTGTCTTTTTCCACAGGAACAATGGAAGTTTTATTTGAATTGGGCTGGGTTAAGCCCGCAGGAAGAAAAGATATTCCTGGCAAGCCACTCGCTTATGGTACTACCGATTCATTTCTTAGTCATTTTAATTTAAACTCTCTTGAAGACCTCCCAAATTCAGAGGAATTGATGGCAGCTGGCCTAATAGATAGTAGAGTTGATAGTTCAATATTTGGCACCTCCAAATTTGTTAAAGAAGAAGATTCTGAAAAAGAAAATATATATTCAAATATTGATGACATGATTAGTGACACTTTGGTTAATGAAAAATCCAATTTGAATGATGCAGACTTAGACAAAAATGAAAACAAAGATGATAAAAATAACAATGAAGACAACGATGATAAGAGAAAACCTGTAAAAAATTAAAATAGCTATTGTTTTGTTTTAATTTATCAGTATGATATTGATATGAGCATTGGTATTTGGCAAATAGTTATAGTAGTAGCCCTAGTAGTCCTTCTTTTTGGTAGGGGCAAGATTTCTGAATTAATGGGAGATGTAGCTAAAGGTATTAAAAGTTTTAAAAAAGGAATGTCTTCTGTAGAAGAGATTGAGGAAAAAGAGACTTCCAAAGATAACACTAAATCCGAAAGTTAAACTAAATGCCACAAATAGGGTGGTCTGAACTCTCAGTTATAATTGTAATTGCAATTCTAGTTATAGGTCCCAAAGAACTCCCAATAATCATGAAAAAATTTGGAAGTTGGATTCGATCTATCAAAAGTTACACAAGTCAGTTTCAAAATAGCCTAGAAGAAATTTCAGATTTAAATATAGATGATGAAAATATCCAGGATACTAAAAAAAAAGTAGATAAAAAAAAATCTAAATTAGATACTTAGGTTAATATTGATGAGCATAAAAACATCAACAATAACCGATCATTTAAAAGAACTTAGAGCTAGATTATTAAAGTCTGTTATTTTTTTATTTATCGCATTTATTTTTTGCTATATTTTTGCAGATAAAATCTATTCATTTTTGCTAGATCCTTACGTTCAAGCGGTAAAAGATGATCCCATTGAGCGCAGGATGATTTTTACGGCTCTTCACGAAACTTTTTTAACTTATTTAAAGTTAGCTTTTTTTTCATCTTTTTGTCTATCTTTTCCTATAATTATAATTCAAATTTGGAAATTTATAGCACCAGGTTTGTACAAGGATGAAAAATTGGCATTAATGCCTTTTTTAATAGCTACGCCAATTTTATTTATTTTAGGAGGTATGCTCGTTTATTATTTAATAATGCCACTTGCTATCAAATTCTTTCTGTCATTTGAAACCACTGCAACAATTTCGGGACTACCTATTCAGTTAGAAGCCAAAGTGAATGAATATCTTTCATTAGTAACTAAATTAATTTTTGCATTTGGACTTAGTTTTCAACTTCCTGTCCTTCTTACGTTACTCGGAAAAGTTGGTTTTTTAAAATCAGATTCTTTAAAAAAGAGAAGAAAATATGTTGTTGTCATGATTTTTGCAGCTGCTGCAATTTTAACACCACCCGATCCAATAACCCAAATTGGCTTAGCATTACCCCTTCTATTGCTTTATGAGCTTTCAATTATTACAGTTAAATTTGTAGAAAAAAAATAATGTTAATTTTAAAAGATATAAGAAAAAATATAGATTTTTTTAAGTCTAAAATTAGATTTAGATATGTAAAAAACTCCGACTCATTATTAGATGCGCTTTTAAATGATGATGAAAGTCTTAGAAAGCAACTTGAAATCCAGCAGGAGCTTCAAAATAAAAGAAACTTAATTTCTAAAGCCTTAGGCTCCCATAAAGACAAAAATAGTGTTGATTTCAAAACCTTATCATCTGACGTCTCCGAGGTTAAAAATCAAATTAATGAGATAGAATCTGGTATTTCTGATCTTAGAGAAAAAATTGACAAAACTCTACACTCCCTCCCAAACATTGCTCTTGATGATGTTCCTGAAGCCGAAGATGAAAATGGTAATATTGAAATTAAAAAAGTTGGTCAAATTAGAGAATTTGACTTTAAGCCTTTAGGGCATGATGAGATTGGAGAAAACTTAAATCTAATAGATTTTGAAACAGCTGTTGAATTAGCTGGATCTAGGTTTTCAATTATAAAAAATGATTTGGCCAAACTAGAGCGTGCCTTGGTTAATTTTATGCTTGATCTGCATACAGAGGAAAATGGTTACGAGGAATACAACGTTCCTTTTCTTGTTAATACAAAATCAATGTTCGGAACTGGACAGTTACCTAAGTTTAGAGATGATCAATTTCAAACAAATAATGATTTGTGGCTCATACCGACAGGGGAGGTTCCCTTAACCAATATGGTTGCTAACAAAATTATAAAATATGAGAAGTTACCACTACGATATGTGGCTTCTACCCAATGTTTTAGATTAGAAGCTGGTTCAGCTGGAAAAGATACAAAGGGAATTATGCGACAACATCAATTTACTAAGATTGAATTGGTTTCTATTATACAACCTGAATTTCGAGAAAAAGAATTGGAAAGATTGCTCAAATCTGCTGAGAGAGTTTTGGAATTATTAAAATTACCTTATCGTGTTATGCTATTATCAAGTGGTGACATGGGTTTTAGTGCAGAGAAAACTTATGATATTGAAGTTTGGATTCCATCTCAAAAAAAATATAGAGAAATTTCTAGTTGTTCATCATGTTCGACTTTCCAGTCAAATAGAATGAAAGCTAGATACAAAACAGTTGATAATAAGAATGAGTTATTAGCAACTCTAAATGGTTCGGGATTGGCAATCGGTAGGACCTTAATTGCAATATTAGAAAACTACCAAAAAAAAGATGGATCAATAGAAATTCCTGAAATTTTGCAAAAATATATGTCAAAAAAGATTATAAGCACAGAATCTAAAATTTAGAATTTAGTTTATGCCAGATAATTACTTATGGAAGGCAAGTCTTGAAAAAATAAAAGATTCAAATTTGTATAAATTTTGTGAATTTTTGGAAAAAAAAATTGACTTACCTTTATTTGAAAATTACCACGACTTATGGAGATGGTCAGTAGAATCACCCGAAGTTTTTTGGGATATTTTTTGGGATTTTTCTATGATTAAGGGAACTAAAGGAAAAAAAATTTTTTCCCAAAAAAAAGATTTTTTTGAGTCCCGTTATTTCGAAGATTCGAAGTTAAATTTTGCTTACAATCTTCTTTTTAAAAAAACTAACGAATTAGCAGTTCATTTTAGAGCTGAAAATGGTTATGAAAAATCTATTACATGGAAAAAACTTTACGACGATACTTGCAAATTATCTTATTTTTTTAAAAAAAATGGCTTAAAGAAAAATGACCGCATTGCTGCATATCTCCCTAATAATATCGAATCTATAGTGGGGTTGTTAGCCTCTTCTAAGAATGGGCACATATGGTCATGTTGTTCACCAGATTTTGGTATTCAGGGTGTTGTCGATCGTTTTTTGCAGATAGAACCCAGGATTTTAATAGCGTGTGATTATTATTATTATAACGGTAAAAAAATAGATCTAATCGATAGAATAGAATCTTTACAGAAGCTTATTCCTTCTATTGAAAAAGTTATTATTTGTTCTTATGAAAAAAATGAATCTTTTCCAGAATCCTTTTTCCCCTTCAAAAAAATTTTAGACGAAAACCCACTTGATGAAATTTTTGAAGAATTTGAATTTAACCAACCATTGTATATTTTGTACTCAAGTGGAACTACGGGCGTTCCCAAATGTATAGTTCATGGTGCTGGCGGATCTTTGATTGAACAAAAAAAGGAATTATTTCTAAATTGCGATGTCAAAGAGAATGATAATGTATTTTATTTTACTACTACTGGCTGGATGATGTGGAATTGGCTTGTTAGCAGTCTATCCTGTGGCGCTAGTGTCAAATTGTATGATGGATCTCCTTTTTATCCGTATAAAGATACTTTGTTTAAATATTGTGAGGAGCATAAATTTTCACTACTCGGCTTGAGTGCTAAATATATAGATTTTTTAAAAAAAAATAAATTTTCTGCCAAGTCTTATAATCTAGATAGTTTAAAAATTATTACCTCTACAGGTTCCCCACTAATGAAAGAAAGCTGGGAATATGTTTATAAAAATATCAAAAAAGATGTTCTTCTGTCGTCTATTAGTGGTGGTACGGATGTGGTAGGGTGTCTTGTTATGGGGAATATCCTGGACCCAGTAAACGCCGGTGAAATTCAATGTGCTAGTCTTGCAATAGATGTTGACGTTTTTGATGACAAGGGTTTTTCTGTAAATAATTTTAATAAAGGAGAGCTTGTTGTAAAACATCCATTCCCCTCTATGCCAGTTCAATTTTGGAACGATCCAGATAAAGAAAAAATTAAAGCTGCTTATTTTAATAAGTTTCCAAATATTTGGCATCATGGTGATTACATACAAAAAACCGCTAACCATGGTTTTGTTATTCATGGCAGATCAGATGCTACCTTAAAGCCAGGAGGCGTAAGAATCGGTACTGCGGAAATATATCGCCAAGTAGAGTCTTTTGATGAAATAGAAGAATCAATTGCAGTGGGTCAAAATTTTGATCATGACGTAAGAATAGTGCTTTTTGTAAAAATGACAACAAATGCAAAGCTAACAGATGATTTGATTAAGAAAATTAAGTCTACAATTAAAAAAAATTGCTCGCCCAAACACGTCCCTTCAGTTATTTTGCAATGTCCTGACATACCCAGAACAAAGAGTGGTAAAATCGTGGAAATTGCAGTTACAAATATTATTGCCGGTGAGAAAATTAACAATTTAGAGTCTATAGCCAATCCAGAGTGCTTAAGTTATTTCAAGAATATAGAAAAAACATAACTAATCAGTGCTATTTTCCTACTTATAATTAATTAAAAAAATTTGCAGAAGTCTTTTGTTCTTTTCGAGAATTTAAAACCGTTGATATTGCTAGAGAATTATTAGATAAGATCAGCCATTACAAACCAAGAGAAAGTACATAAAATATAACTTATTTCTATTTATCTTTGGCTAAAGTTGTCTGGAAAATAAATATTTTGTGAGTCTTTTTTGCAACAAACGAATTAGTATTGTATATCAATGCTAACTCAATGCGGTTAGGTGGGTGAGAGGCTGAAACCAGTCGTTTGCTAAATGACCTTACGAGTAATATCGTAACGAGGGTTCGAATCCCTCCCTGACCGCCAAATAGATATGAAAATAAAAAAAATTCCAATCAATAAAATATTAAAAGATTCTTTTAATTTTGTTTTCTCAGATTTTTTGGAAAAATTTAAAAAAGGATTTTTTATTGTCTTTTTAATCACCCTTGGATTTAATGGATTAAATTTTTTAATATCTAGCTCTTTAGCTACAAATTTTACTATTTTTCTATTTATAACATTCTCAATATTATTAATGAGTTCTATAGGCATCAGTGTACATAAGGAAATTATAGCAAATCAAAAGCAAGATTTTTTTTTAGACTTCCTATCTATTAAAAATTTTAAATATTTTTTAACTATTTTGTTAATTACTTTGGCCGCAATATCCCCTTTTGTTATTCATTATTTATTTAAAATTTTTAATATTATTAAAATATTAAATTTTAATATCTCATTATTGTTTGTTTTTTGGATGATAACATCCGCCCTGGCCCTTAGATTAATTTTTATCCTGCCAAAAATTGCTTTGGATATAAAGATAAACAAAATATCTAAAGAGCTGAATAATAGTGGATTTCAATTGCTTGTCCTTTTTTTTATTGTAACAATAATATTTTTTATTCCATCCGCTATAATTGTCTCTTTTCAGGTTTCTCTATTAGCAACTAACAGTCAAATATTTTCAATTTTAAAACCTTTTTTTGACCTAGTGTCATTTTATATTTCTTATTTTAATTATTTAATTATTTTCGCTGTTATTTCTTACTCATACAAAATATCGGAAAATAAATAAGTCTAAAATTAGCCTCAAACACATAGGCACTCGTACTAATGAAAATTAGTAATAAAGCAAATTTGTAAATAAAAAATAATGGCAGAGGGAGTGAGATTCGAACTCACGGTACCTTGCGGTACGGCGGTTTTCAAGACCGCTGGATTAAACCACTCTCCCATCCCTCCGTGCGATAGTTTTTATAATTTTAATGTTAAATTTCAACTATAATAATAAAAAATGCACTTAAATTGGCGTTTTTTAGTAGTCTAAATGGAAATAGGCGTTATTATTAATTCATGCTATCAGAATTGTAATGAATTTTACTTTTAAAATACTTTTATTTCTATTTTTGTCTTTTTTTTCATACGATTCTTATGCTAGCAATAAGGATTTTGATAATTGGTTAGTTGTTTTTAAAAAAAAAGCGATAGAAACGGAGGGTATTAGCTCCAGTACAATCAACAAGGCTTTTTTAAGAGTTCAATTTTTAGATCGATTGCTCGTTTATGACAAAAAGCAACCTGAATTTATTGAAAAAACAAATGTTTATTTAAAAAAAAGAGTAACCAAACAAAGAATTTTAATTGGTAAAAATTTAATAAGCGAAAATAAAACTTTACTAAAAAAAATTGAAAAAGAATTCGGTGTTCCAAAAGAATATTTAGTAGCTTTATGGGGAATCGAAACTAGTTTTGGAAGGCATCTGGGGAAAATTGATACAATTTCTGCTTTAGCAACACTTTCGTTTGATAAAAGAAGATCTGCATACTTTTCAAAAGAATTGATAGTTATCTTAAAGCTTATTGACAAAGGAACAGTTAATTTGGAAAATTTATATGGATCATGGGCGGGTGCTCACGGTAATTTTCAATTTATGCCCACTTCTATAGATAGATATGCAGTCGATTATGACAATGATGGCAAGATAGATCTTGTTAATTCACTAGAGGATTCATTTGCCTCAGCTGCAAACTATTTAAAGACAATAGGATGGGATAAAAATATCTCGTGGGGGTATGAAGCTAGTTATGAAAAAAAAATAGATGAACGTCTTCTAACAACCGATGCAAGAAAGTTAAAACCTACTTTGGTAAAAAAAGATTTTTTAAAATTTAAAATCACAGCTAAAAATAAAAATTTTATTTCAGCTGAGTTTAAACTGATAAGACCAGACGGAAAAACCGGTCCTATTTATCTAGCAACAAAAAATTATGAAAAAATACTTAACTGGAACCGATCTTTAAGGTTTGCCATAACTGTGGGTATCTTTGCTGATATTTTAAAAAATGCTTAAGAAATATTTATTTGTAACATTTATTTCTCTTTTTTTTTTTTCATGCACAGGTATTCAAAAAGTTGATAGGAGCATTTCTTTTGAAGAAAAGGGACTTGTTGGAAATTTAAGTGATCTCAAAATAAAAAATAATAATATTGAAATAGTTGTTGGAAAAAACTTCAATGGAAGATCATTGAAAATTACAAATTTAGATAATAAAAAATCTATGAATTTATTTAAAATTAAAAAAATAAAAAACCTTGATAAGCCTAGAATTGCCTATATCAATGATGCTACTGTTAATGAGCTCGAGATAAATACTGAGTTTCCTTTTGTAAAAATCGAATCCATTAAGCAAAATAGAACTTTTGTTGCCAATAAAGCAAAAATGTTTCAAGAAGAGAGCCGTTTAAAAAACACATCAAAGGTCAACAGTGTAGAAATAATTTCCCTTGATAAAAAAAAATTATCTAAGAAAAAAATAAAAAAAAAGAATTTGTTCATTCAGTATGGTTCTTTTTACTACTCTAATTATGCAAAAGAACTTCGATATAATTTGAAAAAGTTTCTTCCTACTAAAAATATTGCTATTAAAGGCAAAGTTGGTAATTACTTGGTTACAATAGGCCCTATTAAAAATTTAGAGGAGTACGACTTAATATTTAAGAAACTTAATTTTAACAAGTTTGATGGTTATGAAATTATAATTAAATGAAAAAAACATTAACTTTATTTTTTGCAATAATTCTACTTCATGGCTACAAAGCTTTCTCTATAGAGACGTCGGCAAAGCAGGCGATATTAGTAGAAGTCAGCTCAGGAAATATTATTTTTGAAAAAAACAAAGATCAAAAAATATCACCAGCCTCATTAACAAAAATTATGACATCTATAATTGCTTTTGATTTGATTAAAAAAGGTGAAATTAAACTAGATGAAAAATTTATTGTTTCGAATAAAGCATGGAGAATGTCAAAACAGGGTTATTCATCGATGTTTATTATGCCTAATGACAGGATCTCAGTTGAGAATTTACTAAGAGGTATCATTGTTGCTTCAGGAAATGATGCTTGCGTGGCGTTAGCAGAGGGCATTGCGGGATCTGAAACCACATTTGCTTCCATGATGAATGATAAGGCTAAAATAATTGGAATGGCTCATACTAATTTTTCCAATGCTTCTGGAATCTTTTCTAAAAATAATTATTCAACCGTTAATGATATCGCATTAATGTCTGCGTATTTAATAAAGAACTTTCCGGAACTGTACAGAATATATACAGAGAAGAAGTTTACCTGGGATAGAACTGGTGGAAATCCGATTTCACAACCTAACAGAAACATCTTGCTCAATAAAAATAAATTTATTGACGGAATTAAAACTGGTCATCTTAGCGATTCTGGATTCTCATTAGCGGCATCAATCAAAGTTAATAATAGAAGACTCATTAGTGTTTTGAGTGGTACAAAATCCCCAAGCGAAAGGTCAAAAGAATCTTTAAAATTACTGAATCATGCATTAATTACTACTGATTTACTGCAAATTAAAAAAGACAACCCCTTATTTGTGGCAAATGTTTGGAATAGCAAGAGCAAAATTATAAAACTTAAATTAGAAAAAGATTATTTTATTACCTACCCGAAGAGAAGGTCTAGGGATGTTAAGTTTTCAATTGTAATTAACGAACCAATTAAAATAAAATTTAAAAAGAATGATCCATTAGGTCTTTTGAAGATAGAGGGAAGAAATGGATTTAAAAAAGAATACCGACTTTTAGCATCAGAAAACTTCAAAGAAGTTAATTTTATTAAAAGATTTTTTAATTCAATAAATTTTTTAATATGGGGATAGGCCGGGGTGTTTTTATTACTTTTGAAGGAATCGAGGGATCTGGAAAATCTACCCAAATCAAATCTCTTTATACTTTTTTAAAAAATAATATTTCTAAAAAAATTTTTTTAACCAGAGAACCCGGTGGAACAAAAATATCTGAAAAAATTAGAAATATTGTCATTAAAGACTTGGACAGTAGTAATAATCCATTAACAGAGCTGTTTCTTTTGTTTGCTGCTAGAGCAGAGCACTACGACTTAATTAAAAAAAAACTCAATGATGGATTCATAGTCTTGTGCGATAGGTACTTAGATTCAACTATTGCTTACCAGCATTTCAATGGCACTATTGAATTAAAAATTATTAATTATTTGCAAAAACTAATAGATAAAAATATAAAACCAAATTTAACCATTCTTCTTGATGTAAAACCTTCTCTTAGTAAAAAAAGAATGCATTTAAGAAAAAAAAAGTTGGACAGGTTTGACAATGAATCTTTAAAAAAAATGGAGGTTGTAAGAAAAGGTTTTTTAAAAATAGCCAAATTAAATAAAAAAAGAATCATTGTAATTAACAACAATTTAGATCAAAATACTTCGGAGAGAAAAATTAAGTCAAAAATTTTGAATTATTTAGTTAAATGAATAAAAATTCAAACATAACTAGGCAAAATATCTATGACCTTGTTTATCGCGAATTAGGAATTTCAAAAGTATACTGCTCCAACTTTGTAGATAGTTTATTTGACAAAATTATTGATGCTCTAAAATCTGACAAAAAAGTTAAAATATCTCTTTTTGGAACTTTTTCTAAAAAAAAAAAAACTCTAGAGTTGGAAGAAATCCTAAAACAAAAGAGGAAAAAATTATATCTTCTAGAAACGTGGTTACCTTCAAGCCTTCAAAATTTCTCGTTAAAAAAATTAATAGATTTTCTCAATGAAAGATGCAAAAAATACTGTCTTTAAAAGCATTGGCCAATTAGCTGAAGAAATTGATTTAATTGATAAGGTCACCGGCAAGCCAAAAACTCATGTTATAAGATTTTGGGAAAAAAAATTTAAAATTTTAAAACCAAGTATGGTCTTTAATAACCACCGATATTACTCCGAGGCAGACATTGATCTTTTTCGAAGAGTTAAGATCCTATTAAAAGACAAAGGAATGACCATCAAAGGTGCCATCAAGCAAATTGATGATGAATATTCTATTGACTATAAAAAAATGAATAATATAAGTTCTCATACGCAGCTTTTTAAAATAAAAAAAATAATTAAAGACATAAAAAATATATTGTAATGGCCAAAAAATCTCATGTTAAAGTCAGACTAGTTCCGGAAGACAAGCCAAACAGTCCCTTTAATTATTATGTAAAAAAACCAACAGCTGGTGATAAAGCTAAAGACAAGCTTAAGATGAAAAAATACAATCCAGCTACAAGAAAACATGAGTGGTTTGTTGAGAAGAAGCTACCGCCACACAGTAAATAATTAAATTTTTTCTTTTTCTAATTTGATAAATGACCTAATCATTGCTTTCCAGATATTTACAATGACGTAAGATTCAATTTTAAGATTTTTTCCCTTGAGGACAAGTTTTTTTAACATCGCATCTATTCTTTTTTTATCAATTATTTCACTTCTTTTTTTATATTTTGTTATTTGAAGAACTTCTTTTCTTCTAAAGCTTAGAAGTTTAAGAATTTGAGTATCTATCTTATCAATATTTTTTCTGATTTTATCAATACTCTTTTTTTTATTTTTTTGTGACAATTTAACTTTTTTATTCATATGGTTAAAATTATATAAAAGAACATGACAAATTTACAACTAAATAAATATTTTAAAATTTGGCACATAATTTTACTTATAAATTTGCTTTTATTAGTAAGCATTGGTGGGTTTACAAGATTAACTAATTCGGGCCTATCAATTACGAATTGGGAAATATTCAAAGGTATTTTACCGCCATTCAACCAAAAATCCTGGGATGATTACTTTGCGCTCTATAAGTCCATACCCCAATATAAAGAATTAAATTTAGGAATGAGCTTGGAATCTTTTAAATACATATTCTGGTGGGAATATATTCACAGATTATTAGCTAGAATTGTTAGTTTGATATTTTTTCTTCCCTTAGTTTTTTTTCTTTACAAGAAATACATTAATAAAAATAATATTTTATTTTATATTTTGATACTATTTCTCTTTCTATTTCAGGGATTTCTTGGCTGGTACATGGTAAAAAGTGGCCTATCAGTGAATATTGATGTTAGTCATTTTAGACTAGCTGCTCATCTTTCGGGGGCAATCATTATAATAACTTTAATTTTTTGGAGTTATTTAAACCTCAAAGATCAAAATTTAACCATCAAAAATTTTAAGAATAGAAGTGTTATTTTTTTGTTAGTTTTTTTAGTCTTTATTCAAATTATTTTTGGAGCTTTTACATCAGGTTTAGACGCTGGCTACATTTACCAAACATGGCCACTTATGAATCTAAGTTTTGTGGCAGATGAAGTTTCTTTTGGATCTTTCTTTTCAACGGAAATTTTTTTTGATAGAGCACACATACAGTTAATTCATAGATTGAATGCTTATTTGATATTTTCTATTTTTGTATTCTTCTATGTTAGGAGTTTTAAAGAATTAAAAAGATTGCTACGTGTACCGTTTTTTCTTTTGCTGCTTCAGATTATACTAGGAATATTGACTTTGGTCACAGGAGTTAACATCTATTTAGCTGCGCTACACCAATTAACATCTATATTGCTTGTTATGTCATTTTTATCATTGATTTTTAGGCTTAAAAATAATTTCTCATGTTGACATTTAATCACTCAAACAGTAATTACACCATCTTTCATGACTGACTTTATTAAAAAAAGCGAAATTAAAAATGACTGGTATCATATCGATGCAACAAATGCTGTTGTAGGAAGATTAGCAGCGGAAATTTCAAAAATTTTAAGAGGAAAAAACAAGACTACTTTTACTCCGCACATGGATGACGGTGATTTTGTTGTTGTAACAAACATAGCCAAAATAAAATTTACTGGAAATAAACTTCAAGATAAAAGATATTATAGGCATACAGGCCATCCCGGTGGAATTAAAGAGACATCCCCAAAGCTTTTGATGGCAAAAAAACCAGAAGAGATTTTGAAGCTTGCTGTAAAAAGAATGTTACCAGGTGGACCTCTAGCAAAAAAACAACTAACTAAACTAAAAATTTATAAAGATGAAAATCATCCTCATACTGCTCAAAAAATTAGAGATATTAATTTTTCTTCATTGAACAAAAAAAATACTAGAAGTAATTAAATTGCATGTCACTTAATATAAAAATTACCAAAGAAGCTAACTACGCTACAGGAAAAAGAAAAGATGCTGTAGCAAGAGTCTGGTTGCTTGCTGGATCTGGTAAAATTTCAGTTAATGGAAAAATCTATACGGAGTATTTTAGAAGACCCGTTCATCAACTTTTAGTTGAGAAGCCACTCAGGATTACTGAAAAAACTAACCTTGTTGATATTGTTTGTACAGTAAAAGGTGGTGGAATGTCAGGACAGGCTGGAGCTGTTACTCACGGAATATCAAAAGCTTTGGTTGTTTCAGACGAAACAATTAGAAAAGTTGTTAAAAAAGATAAATTGCTAACTAGAGATTCAAGATCTGTTGAAAGAAAGAAATACGGGCAGAAAAAAGCAAGAGCTCGATTCCAATTCTCTAAAAGATAATCATATTTCATTTTTTCAGTTTTGCTTTTGTTTTATTGAAAATAAAAGTAATAATTCACTTATTTTATGAAAAAAATTAAAATTGCTATTGCTGGAGCTACAGGCTTTGTTGGATTGGAATTATTAAAAATTCTAGTTAACCATCCCAATGTTGATATTGTTCACCTTTACTCGCAATCTAATTTAAACAAATCAATAAACTTTTACTCTAAAAGTTTTAAATTTAAAAAAAAACTACCCAATGTTTCGATGATGAAAGATCATGAACTTGAAAATATTGACGTTATCTTTACAGCCCTGCCTCATGGAGAAGCGCACTTAATATCTAAAAAATTAAATCCAAAATCTGTTTTAATCGATCTTTCTGCGGATTTTAGAATTAACAGTAAGTCTATCTTTGAAAAATGGTACAAAGTTCCCCACCTTGCAATGAAAGAACAGAAAAAATCTATATACGGTTTGAGTGAAATTAATAGAAATTTTATTAAAAAAAGTAATTTTATTGCTTGTCCTGGATGCTATCCTACATCTGTTTTGTTACCTCTATTACCATTGGTTAAAAAAAAATTAATCAACACAAAAACAATCAAAGCTGATTGCAAATCTGGATATTCTGGAGCTGGGAAAAAAACTAATGATAAAAAACTTTATCCCAATATAGATAAAAATATTGCTATTTACGGTGCTGGCCAACATAGACACATGCCAGAAATAGACCAGGAGCTATCAAGGGCTTTAAAAAAAAAAGTAGAAATATCTTTTACACCGCATTTAATTCCTACTTTTAGAGGAATTTTGTCTACAATTTATTTAGATCTTAAAAAGGGCGTGAGTATCGACAATGTTTATAAATGCCTGGTAAATTTTTATAAAAAAGAAAAATTTGTAAATATTTACGAATCAATTCGTATGATAAATACAAATGACGTACTAAATACAAATAATTGCAATATCGCAATCTACAAAAATAGATTTGATAATCAAATTATTATTGCTAGCAGTATAGATAATTTAATTAAAGGTGCCGCGGGGCAGGCAGTTCAAAACTTTAATATTAGATATGGATTTAAAGAAAGCTTATCTATAATTTAAAAAATGAAAACATTTAATATTGCAATAGCTGGTTTGGGAAACATAGGGTTGGAAGTTTATAAAAATCTTACAAAGAACAAAAAAAATATACTTAAAAAAACTGGATTTAAATTTAACATTTCAGAAATTTCTGTAAAAAATTTAAAAAAAAAGAGAGGAATTATTTTATCTAAAAAACTATTTGTTAAAAATCCTATTGAGCTTACTAGATTAAAAGACATTGATATTATAGTTGAATTAATAGGTGGCAGTGATGGTATGGCAAAAAAATTAGTTTTTGCTGCCCTTAAAGGTGGCAAACATGTAGTTACTGCAAATAAAGCATTAATAGCCAAGTATGGAGATGAGCTTTCAGTCCTAGCAGAAAAAAATTCGGTTAATCTTTTATTCGAGGCCTCTGTTGGTGGTGGAATACCTATTATTAAATCGATTAAGCAAGGTCTCATAGCGAATGAAATTAACCACGTTTATGGAATTCTTAATGGAACAACTAATTACATCTTAACTGAGATGGAGAGAAAAAAGGCTAATTTTAAAGATATTTTAAAAATTGCTCAAGATAAGGGTTACGCAGAAAGCAACCCTCACTCAGATATAAGCGGTTCTGACGCCGCTTCTAAGATTTCAATTTTGAGCTCTATTTGCTTTGGTAGTAAAATTATTAACAGTGGTTTTTTAGTTGAGGGTATTAGTAATATTGATCTGAGAGATATTTTATATGCAAAAAAATTGGGTTTCAAAATTAAGTTATTAGCAATTTCAGAAATAATAAAAAATAAAATTAAACAAAGAGTGCACCCGGCGTTAATTCCTGCTGAGCTTGATATTGCAAATATTGATGGAGTTACAAATGCTATCGTCGTAGATGGTAAGCCTATAGGCAAAACAGTATATGAGGGGGCTGGCGCAGGTAAGGGGCCAACTTCATCTGCAATCATATCAGATATTACATCAATCATGGTTGGGAATGATGATTTTTGTTTCGGTCATTCTCCCAGTGCAAAAAAAACATACCCTTTATTTGACTTTAACAATCATCATAGCAAATACTATTTTAGATTCTTGGTGCAAGACATACCTGGTGTTCTTTCTCAAATAACTTCTCTATTGGCTAAAAATAATATTTCTATTCAAAATTTAATCCAAGATCCCGATCAAAAAAAACTATCAAATGTAATGATTATTACGCACCTATCGAAAGAAAAGGATATACAAGTAATTTTAAAGAAATTACAAAATAAAAAAAATATCTTTAAAAAAATTGTAATGATTAGGGTAAGAAACCAAAATAAATTATAATGTTAAATAGCAAACTATTAGAGCAATTCACCAAGGTAGCAGCCCAAGCAGCCTATTCATCCTCTTTATTAAAAGGAAAAAATGATAAAATAGCAGCGGATCAAGCAGCTGTGGATTCTATGAGAAATTATTTAAACAAAATTGATATGAACGCAACAATAGTTATTGGTGAAGGGGAGATGGATGAGGCTCCTATGCTTTTTATAGGAGAGAAATTAGGTACCGGCAATGGCGATCCATTAGATATAGCTGTTGACCCATTGGATGGCACCACCCTTACAGCAAAGAACCTTCCGGATGCAATTTCTGTTATTGCTGTTGCTGAAAAAGGAAATTTATTACAAGCACCAGACACATATATGGAGAAACTAGCTATTGGTCCTGATTATCCAGAAAATATAGTTGATTTAGACAATTCAATAGAAACTAACCTTAAAAATATAGCTGAATTCAAATCTAAAAAGCCCTCAGATTTAACTGTTTGTTTGCTCGAGAGAGATCGGCATAAAAAAATTGTAGAATCTATAAATAAAATATCTGCTAAAATAAAATTTATTTCCGATGGAGATGTTATGGGCGCAATATATACCTGCATAAAGGATTTTAATGTTGATATGTACGTTGGAATAGGGGGGGCGCCGGAAGGTGTCTTAGCTGCTGCTGCCATTAAATGTTTTGGTGGACAATTTCAAGGTAGACTTTCTATTTCAGATAGTGAAGAAAAATTGAGAGCTACCAAGCTAGGAATTACTGATCTTAAAAAAAAATATTATTTAAATGATATAGTTAAAGGCGATGTTATTTTTTGCGCAGGTGGGGTTACAGACGGAGAACTTTTAAAAGGAATCAGAATTTCAAAAAATAACTTTTTAGCAGATTTGCTTGTAATGCACTCTGATCAGAAAATTATCAAAGTTTACACAGAAAAATTTGAAATATGATCAAAAATTCCGTTTCTGACCGGAATTGGATTTTAAGTAAATTTGACGAAAATAAAGTAAAAAAAACTAATCAAGAGTTAGGAATTAGCGAGGTCCTAAGTAGACTCTTATCAATTAGAAATGTTGACCCAGACCAATGCAATGATTTTTTAAATCCAAAAATAAAACATTCTATGCCTAATCCTTTTTTATTAAAATCTATGGATACGGCTGTAAATACAATTATTCAGCATATTATCAAAGGAAATTATATTTGTATTTATGGAGATTACGATGTGGATGGAGCTTCATCTACTGCAATTCTTGCTAGATTTTTAAAAAATTTTACTAATAATTTTTTTATTTTTATTCCCGATAGAATTAAAGATGGATATGGACCCAATATAAAAATTTTTGAAGATATTGCATCTAAAGATGTTAAATTAATTATAACAGTTGATTGTGGTACAACATCATTTGAACCAATTGCGTTTGCAAATTCACAGAATATTGACGTTGTTGTTATCGATCATCATCAGTCGACAGAAATTTTACCTGCCGCAAAGGCCATAGTAAATCCTAATAGATTTGATGAAAACTCATCATTAACATATTTGTGTGCTGCAGGTGTTGTTTTCTTGGTTTTGTCTGCAATTTTAATGAGACTTAGAGAGAAAGATTTTTTTAATAAAAAAAATATCTTAGAGCCAAATCTTTTAAATTTCCTAGATCTGGTAGCATTAGGTACGGTATGCGATGTAGTACCATTGGAAGGGCTAAATAGAGCTTTTGTTTACCAGGGTCTTAAAGTTTTGCAAAAAAGAAATAACTTAGGAATAAAAACTTTATCTGATGTTGCAAATATCAATTCAAAAATATCAACTTATCACCTAGGATATATAATCGGTCCTAAAATTAATGCTGGAGGAAGAATTGGAAAATCAGACCATGGTGCAAACTTGTTATTGACTGATGACCCAGAAGTTGCTTTTAAAATTTCCAAAGATCTAAACTATCTGAATGAAAAAAGAAAGAGTATTGAAGGTGTTGTTTTGGAAGAGGCAATCGCAATAGCAAAAAAAAAAGACAATAATGCAGTTTTGGTAATTAGTTCCAATACTTGGCACGAAGGAATAATTGGAATTATTGCGAGTAGGCTAAAAGATCATTTTAATAAACCAGCCTTTATTGTAAATTTTGAAGCTGATTTTGGAAAGGGATCTGCAAGGTCACTTCCTGGATTTGACATAGGTAGTGCTATTGTCAGGGCTAAACAATCAAATATTATTACAAAAGGTGGTGGGCACAAAATGGCAGCTGGTTTTTCTATTAATAAAGATAAAATTGACGAATTTGAAAAATTTCTTATAGATCTTTTTAACAAAAGCAATTGTCAATCTTCTAAAGAAAAAGATCTCTATATAGACACAGTGTTATCATCTAGTGCTGTAAACGAAAATTTTTATAATGAAATCGACAAGTTGGCACCATTTGGATCGGCAAATAGAGAGCCTAGATTTGTTATTGAAAACGTATCCATTACCAAATCACTTATTTTAAAAGAATCGCATATAAAAGCCTTTTGCAAAACTTCAGGCAATACAACAATTAATCTTATTAGTTTTAATAGTGTTAATACGATCATTGGAACTTACTTGTTAAATTCCAAAAATAAAAAATACGATATTGCAGGTAGATTGTCCTTAAATGAATGGAACGGAAAAAGGGAAGTGCAATTTCTTCTTGATGATTTGGCTATAGCGTCTAACTGATGTGCTTTTTTGATTGATTAATTGAAGAATTATCAATAAAAACCTTTTCAATGATGGTCCCTTCGTCTATCGGTTAGGACAGCTGGTTTTCATCCTGCAAAGAGGGGTTCGATTCCCCTAGGGACCGCCAAAAATAAGGTTATAAAATCTTATTTAATTTTTTAATTATTTTTGAACTTTTTGGCTTTGTTAGTGAGCTATAGACTTCTTCGACGTGTCCATCTTTGTTAATTAATACCTTATAAAAATTCCATTTAGGTACACCAGATTTTCCATAATTATCTTTTATCCATTTGTAAAATGGGTGTTGATTTTTACCAAGAATAGAAGTTTTCCCCATAATTGGAAATGTAATGCCAAAATTACTTTCACAAAATTTTTTTATTTCTTGATTGTTTCCTGGTTCTTGATTTCCAAAATCATTAGATGGAATCCCAATTAAGACTAGTCCTTGATCTTTATATTCTTCATGAAGTTTTTGAAGATCTCCATATTGTTTTGTAAAACCACATTGACTAGCTACATTAACAATCATCAATACTTTACCTTTGTGTTGATTTAGAAAATATTTTTTTTCTTGGATGTTATCAAAAGAAAAATCATATGCAATTTGATTGGACTTCGAAGAGACTTTTGAACTAAAAAAAGATAACATAATTATTAAAATAATTATTTTATAGCTAATGTTTGGCATTTTTTTTAGTTGATGCCATTAACATTCCATAGCCCAAAAGAGTAGAGAGCAGGGATCCTAATAGAACTCCAATCTTAACTTCGTCCATGAAAGGAGAATTTGGAAAGGCAAGATTTCCTACAAACAAGCTCATTGTAAATCCTATGCCTGTTAAAACTCCAACAGCATATAAATTTATCCATGTACAATTCTTAGGTTTGTCCGCCCAACCCAATTTAATTGCTGCAATGGAAAAAGCAAACACACCAAGCTGCTTACCAACAAACAATCCAAGTAACACACCCAGTGTAACTTTATCTAAAACTTGAACAAAAGTAACTCCCTCAAGGTTAACGCCTGCATTTGCAAATGCAAAAATTGGCATGATAATAAAAGAAACATATGGTGCCACTGAATGCTCAATCTTTTTTAACAATGAAGTTCTGTGGGTGCCATCTTTTTTATGAGGTATCGTGATTGCTAGTAAAACTCCTGAAATTGTAGCATGAATTCCTGACTCATGAGTAAAATACCACATAAAAAGTCCTACAATTATGTATGGCAAGGATGTTTTAACTCCATTTTTATTAAAAACTAAAAGTAGAGCAAAAGATGCAAACATTAAAAAAAGATAGGAAAGATTCATTTCGGTAGAATAGAAAATTGCTATTATGACAATTGCACCTAGATCATCAATTATTGCAAGAGCAACTAAAAAAACTTTTAGAGAGAGGGGAACACGCTTTCCTAGTAAGGATAGCACACCAATAGAAAATGCAATATCTGTAGCTGAGGGTATAGCCCAACCCTTTAGTGTTTCCGGAGTGTCAATATTTATTAAAACATAAATTAGAGCTGGAACTAGCATTCCACCAACAGCAGCAACAATAGGTAATAAGGCTTGTTTCGGTCTTGAAAGCTCTCCTTCTAAAAACTCCCTTTTAATTTCTAGTCCAACAACTAAAAAAAAAACAGCCATTAGTGCATCGTTAATCCAATGAAAAACCGATAGTTTCATATAAAAACCACCAAGCTGAAGGGTAATATATTTTTCTAAAATATTGAAATATTCAACTGAAACAGATGAATTACTGATTATCAACGCAAGTACTGTCATTATGAGCAGGACAATACCAGCTGAAGTTTCGTGTTTAATAAACCATTTGATAAAAGAAGATGTTTGAGTAATCATATACGCGTCTTGTAACATTATTTATTTAAAAAATAAATTGTATTTCTTTTCAATTATACAAAATCTATGTATATAACTTCTTTCAGTAGTCGGGGTGTAGCGCAGCCTGGTAGCGCATCTGCTTTGGGAGCAGAGGGTCCGCGGTTCGAATCCGTGCACCCCGACCAAAATATTATGTATAAAGCAAAAATTTACTGCCCTGCAAAAACATCCATGCAATCTGGTATGGGAAATTCTGAAAACTGGGTTCTAGAATTTGATAAAGAAGATTTAGATAAAGATTTTATTATGGGATGGAATTCATCATCTGACACAAAAAAACAAATAAAAATTAATTTTAAATCTAAAGAAGATGCAATAAATTATGCAAACAAAGAAAATATCTTATTCACAATATCAGAGCCTCATAAAAGAAAAATTATTATAAAATCTTATGCTGATAACTTTTTTAAATAATCTATATGTTTAAATTTTTTACAAAAAAAAAATGGCAATTATGGTCTTGGTTAGGTTCATTTGTAATTTTATTATCATTGTGGGTTCAAGTAAAAATTGATGTAAAAATAAATGAAT